>Ga0105049_10000278_pt1 | contig 53599 bp, 43 predicted proteins | sample MAT06_FD_78087 | JGI IMG/M metagenome (GOLD analysis project Ga0105049, IMG submission 78087) | Freshwater microbial communities from Lake Fryxell liftoff mats and glacier meltwater in Antarctica - MAT-06 | ecosystem: Environmental > Aquatic > Freshwater > Ice > Liftoff microbial mat | place...
CAGACAAATTCCGCAAATTAGGATTGCAATTTGATGTGATCTATCAAGACCCGCGTCGTGCGGTAATTATGAAACGCGTCATCCCATGACCTTCACCAGCTTTAGTCTCATTCTCACTGGCGTATTACTCAACGCGGTTGCGCAATTGCTGCTCAAAGCGGGAACGAATCGGATCGGCACGTTCGATTTTTCATTTAGCAACATCGTGCCAATCGGCAAAATGGTGGCATTCCAACCGCATATCATCGGCGGGCTTAGCTGCTATGCGATAAGTGTGGTGGTTTGGATCATGGCCCTTTCACGGGTGCCGGTGTCTATTGCTTACCCGATGCTCTCGATTGGGTATGTGGTGAATGCGTTCGCTGCGTGGTATTTATTTGGTGAATCATTGGCGGTGCAAAAGTTAATCGGTATTGGATTTATTTGCGTGGGGGTGTGGTTAGTGGCGAAATCATCATGAATCAGTACCTAAAATTTGCTGGTCCTATCATCACGGAGGCGATGGCGGAGGCTGTTAAAGACACGATGCTATCGGGCTGGTTGACCAGCGGCCCGCAGGTAGTTGCGTTTGAAGCAGCATTGTCTGAATACCATGGTGGCCGACCGACGCGGGTGTTTACGTCGGCAACTGCGGCGATGGAAGTTGCATTTAATGTTTGCGGAATTGGCCATGGCGACGAAGTGATCACCTCCGCAATGACGTTTTTTTCCGTCGGCAATATGATTGAAAAAATGGGCGCTAAAACAGTCTTTGTCGATTGTGATTTACGTACTCGCAACATCAATTTTGATCAAGTAGAGGCCGCGATTACACCACGTACCAAGGCGATTGTGCCGACGCATTTCTCTGGTTTACCGTGCGATATGGATAGGCTGTATGCGATTGCCAAGAAACATAATTTGCGGGTGATTGAAGATGCCGCACTAGCCATTGGTAGCACCTGGAAAGGATCGCCCATTGGCGCATTCGGCGATATTGCCACCTTCAGTTTTCACCCCAATAAAAACATGACCACCATTGAAGGCGGTGCCGCCGTATTCGCCAACGTGGCCGACGCCAAACGTGCTGAGACGCTACGTTTTCATGGTATCACCAAGCTTGCCGACGGCACGCGGGATGTCACTTTCGCCGGTGGCAAATTTAATATGAGTGACGTTTCGGCAAGGCTCGGCATTGAGCAGCTAAAACTCATCAACCTTTGGTGCAGCCATCGCCAACAACTTGCTGCCGAATATTTCAGGCACTTAACACCAATTGCGGAAGCGTTAAACATTGTGCTGCCTGCTGCGGCTCACGAGGGTGAGGAAACCGGCCATAGTTGGAACATGTTTTGTGTATTGATGCCATTTGAAAAATTTGGCTTCACGCGCAAACAATTTATCGATGCGATGCACGTCGAGCAAGTCGGCATCGGTATTTCGTATGAGGCGATGCACTTAACTACCCTATTTCGACAAAAAGGGCATTGTGAAGGCGAGCATCCTAATGCTGAACGCATCGCGCACGAAACCGTAACGCTGCCCCTGCATGCAGGGATAACACTAGACGATATTGGTCGCGTCGTATCGACTATGCAGCGTGTAGTTTCAACGTTGATGAAATCAACATGACCACACCAATCCTGTCTGTCGTCATCCCCGTTTATAACGAGGCTGAAGGCTTGCAAGCCTTGTTTGATCGGCTTTATCCTGCGCTCGATAAGCTTGGTATTAGCTATGAAATTATTTTGATCAACGATGGCTCGAAAGATAAATCTGCGGCGTTGCTACGAGCACAATTTCAGGCGCGGCCAGATGTAACGCGGGTGATTTTGTTCAACGGCAACTACGGCCAACACATGGCGATCATGGCGGGTTTTGAACACTGTCGCGGTACGCGTATTGTCACCCTTGATGCAGACCTACAAAACCCGCCAGAAGAAATAGGCAACCTGCTTGTCGAGATGGACAAGGGCCATGATTACGTCGGCACGATACGTAAAATGCGGCAGGACTCGGCCTTTCGCCGCTACGCTTCGCGCGCGATGAATAACCTCCGCGAAAAAATTACTTCAATCAAAATGACCGACCAAGGCTGCATGTTGCGCGCCTACAGCCGCGATATTGTCGATGCAATAAACGCCACGCGCGATTGCTCCACCTACATTCCAGCGCTCGCTTACTCATTCGCCCAGCGGCCTACTGAGATTACGGTAGCGCACGAGGAGCGCCATGCGGGGGAATCAAAATATTCGCTTTACAAATTGATTCAATTAAATTTTGATCTGATGACAGGTTTTTCCACCGCGCCGCTGCAGGTTTTTTCATTTGTGGGTATTTTCATATCGCTGCTCTCATTGATATTTGTGGTTTATTTGGCGGTGCGCCGCCTCGTTGTCGGCCCTGAAGAAGGCGGACTCTTCACCTTATTTGGTATCGCGTTTTTCTTAATCGGCATTACGCTATTTGGTATCGGCCTACTCGGTGAATATGTTGGGCGGATTTATGAGCAAGTGCGTCTGCGGCCACGCTATATGATTGAAGGCGTGCTGGAAGCGAAGAGAGAAAGTCCTTAAACTATGGGTGTTTTCAAGCATATTTGGCTGAAAATAGCCGTATTTATTAGGGTTTGCGACTGTAATTTCTCTGATCAACATAAGACCATTAACGGCGGAAACCCTTTCCTCAAGTACCAACCAAATCAATATGCGTAGCGCTGTCGCCATTGTTTTCGCCTATCACAACGTCGGCGTGGCGTGCCTCAAGGTATTGCTCGCCAAGGGGGTGACCGTACCAATGGTCATCACACACTCGGATAACCCTAGTGAAACGATTTGGTTTGACAGTGTGGCCGCATTAGCGCAGCAGCACGGCATTAAAGTTGTCACGCCGGATGACCCCAACACACCTGCGTTACTCGCTCAAATTGCCGCCCTTGAGCCTGATTTTATTTTTTCGTTTTACTACCGCATGATGTTAAAACCCGCCCTACTCGCCACGGCGAAAAAAGGCGCATTCAACATGCACGGCTCGCTCTTACCCAAATACCGTGGTCGCGTGCCGATTAACTGGGCGATTATCAAGGGCGAAACTGAGACAGGCGCGACGCTACACGAGATGGTCGAAAAACCGGATGCCGGACGGATCGTCGGCCAGCAAGTGGTCACCATTGAGCCAGATGAAAATGCCGCCGAGGTATTTGCAAAAGTGACCGTTGCCGCGGCCAGCGTACTGAACGATGCAATTGAATCTCTCATCGATGGTTGCGCCCGATTACACGCGCAAAATTTGTCCCTAGGCAGTTATTACGGCGGTCGTAAACCGGAAGACGGCGTCATCAATTGGCACGACTCGGCTGAAAACATTCATAATCTTGTTCGTGCTGTCGCCCCGCCATATCCTGGGGCAACGACTGTTATCAACGGTGAACACGTCAAAATTACCAAAACACGGCTGGCGCCCGCCCACTTTATGCACGAAAAACCGGCAACGCTTAATGTTGCAAACGATATGGTGATAGCCCTATGCGGCGGCGGGCGTATGCTGCGTATTTGTGAAGTGGAGATTGACGGCATGCCACATAATGAAGTGATGCTGGCCGCGCGGCTCGGCAACGGCGTTCACATGCTTGGCAAATAAGTGACTCTCGACAATTCCCATTAATATTCAAATCGCCAGCGCGAATCTTTAACAGACGATGTTTTTTGCGGTAGCGACCAAAATAACTAATGCACCCAGTAGGGCTAACGTTAGTTCTGTTTAATTTCAAACCCGTCCGCTCATAAAAAATCCAACATGAAACAAAGTACAGCATGAAAAAAATCTTAATCTTAGGCGTGAATGGGTTTATTGGCCATCACTTGACCAAATACATCATGGACACCACCGAATGGCATGTTTACGGCATGGACATGAATTCTGACCGGGTAACGCCATTTATGGACAACCCGCGCTTTCATTTTTTTGAAGGCGACATCACGATTAACAAAGAATGGATTGAGTATCACATTCGTAAATGCGATGTGCTGTTGCCGCTGGTGGCCATCGCCACGCCATCAACTTATGTGTCCGACCCGCTACGTGTGTTTGAGCTGGATTTTGAAGCGAATCTGCCGTTCGTACGTCTTTGCGTTAAGTATAAAAAACGGGTAATTTTTCCGTCAACCTCCGAAGTTTATGGCATGTGTGCTGACGAGCAATTTGATCCACACACCTCCAATTTGGTATTAGGTCCTATCGAAAAGCAGCGCTGGATTTATTCTTGCTCCAAACAATTGATGGATCGTGTGATCTACGCTTACGGCTCACGCGGCGAGCTTGATTTCACGCTATTTCGCCCGTTTAATTGGATTGGTGCGGGGCTTGATAGTATTCACACGCCAAAGGAAGGATCATCGCGCGTCATCACCCAATTCTTTGGGCATATCGTCAGAGGCGAGCCGATTAAATTAGTCGACGGCGGCGCGCAGAAACGCGCGTTTACGTATGTGAGCGACGGCATATCAGCGCTCACGAAAATCATCGCCAACGACAATAACGTCGCAAGCGGACAAATCTATAACATCGGCAACCCTGCGAACAATTTTTCCGTGCGCGAGCTCGCCACCATGATGCTCGAACTCGCCGAACAATATCCTGAATACAAAGACACGGCGGCAAACGTAAAGCTAGTTGAAACGACCTCTGGTGAGTATTACGGCAAGGGTTATCAAGATGTGCAAAACCGCGTGCCAAATATTGACAACACCATGAAAGACCTGAATTGGTCGCCTACGGTCAATATGGCAGATGCTTTAAAAGGCATATTTGATCACTACCGTAAAGAACTAGAAGTCGCTAAGGATTTGGTGAACTAATGACTGAAAAAACAGTGACGGTCGGCGTGGTGATGGGATCAAACTCCGATTGGGAGGTGATGCATTGCGCGGCTGAAGTGTTGCGTGATTTTGGCGTGGCGTTTGAACATAAAGTCGTCTCTGCGCATCGCACACCAGATGCCATGTTTGCCTATGCCGAAACCGCACGTGAACGCGGCCTGAAATGCATCATCGCCGGTGCCGGCGGTGCCGCACATTTACCCGGCATGTTAGCCAGCAAAACCACCCTGCCGGTGCTGGGCGTGCCAGTGCCATCAAAACATTTGGCGGGAATTGATTCACTCTATTCCATCGTGCAAATGCCAAAAGGCATACCGGTTGCCACGTTTGCCATCGGCGAAGCGGGGGCGACCAATGCGGCGTTATTTGCGGTAAGCTTATTGGCAAACGATGACGCGAATCTTGCTCACAAACTCGCGGATTATCGTGAGCGCTTACAAGAACAAGTTGCGACGATGCTGCTGCCGGATGTGCTGTGAGCGCTAAAGGCGACTAGACGCTTGGCGGTAAGCGTTCAATGTTTAATCCTAAATCACGTTCCAATAACAGCGTAGCCTAACAACATGATTCTTCCTGGTGCAACTTTAGGCTTAGTCGGTGGCGGTCAACTAGGCCGCATGTTTACGATTGCTGCGCGTTCGATGGATTATCGGGTTACCGTCCTTGACCCTGACCCACTCTCGCCCGCTGCTGAATTCGCAAGCGGGCATCTCAACACCGCCTACACCCACCCAATATCAATTGATGAATTAGCACGCACCTGTGCAGCCATCACCACAGAGTTCGAAAATGCGCCAGCAGAAACCTTAGCTATCTTGGCCAAACGCACCGTCGTTAGGCCTGCTGGCGAGGCCGTCGCGATCGCACAAGATCGATTTTTAGAGAAGACGTTTTTGCGCGATAACGGCTTTCCTGTTGGATCATTTGCCATCATTCGCTCCCCTGCCGATTTAAGCCCCGCCGCTGATGCTTGCCAATTCCCAGCCGTACTCAAAACCGCCCGATTTGGCTATGACGGCAAAGGTCAAGCGCGTATTGCCAACGCCACTACACTGGCGGCAACCTACGAAGATTGGAAACACGCGCCGTCAATACTGGAGCAATTTTTGCCGCTTAAATTAGAAATATCAGTGGTACTCGCACGCACTGCATCAGGCGAAACCGCCCTATTCCCCATCGCTGAAAATCAACACGTTAATGGCGTACTTGATATCACTATCGCCCCCGCACGCATCATTGACACCCTAGCTGCAGAAGCCCGTCAACTCGCCACCAAACTAGCTAACGCGCTCAATTATGTTGGCGTACTTGCGGTGGAATTTTTTGTGCTCAATGACGACACGTTACTTATCAATGAGATCGCCCCGCGCCCGCACAACAGCGGCCACTACACCATTGACGCCTGCCGTACCTCACAATTCGAGCAGCAAGTACGGGTGCTATGCGACCTGCCACTAGGCGACGCCAGCCAACATAGCCCCGCCGTCATGCTCAATCTGCTGGGCGACTTGTGGCGCGGTGCGGAGAGAAAAACGGCGCCCGATTGGTCAGCAGTGCTAAATCACCCCGGCGCACATTTGCACCTATACGGCAAACGCGAAGCCAGGGCAGGCCGCAAGATGGGTCACGTGACGGTTTGCGATTTGAGTGTGGAGGCGGCGCTGGCGGCGGTGTTGGGGATGAAGGCGGCGCTTACAAGTTAGGCGTAGTGATCACAATTCAACCCCGCCCGCGCTGAAAAAGAGTCATATACGCCACCAGCGCGTTGACCGCCTCTGGCGACACAGCGTTATAGATCGAGGCGCGCATTCCGCCGATCGCTTTGTGGCCTTTGAGGCCGACTAAACCGCTTGCAGCGGCACCGTCTAAGAACGCTTGGTTCAATGTTTCATCGCGCAAAAAAAACGGCACGTTCATGCGCGAACGATCCGCTGTGGCAACGTGATTGCAATAAAACCCATCTGAGTCATCAATGGTTTTATAAAGGGTTTGGGCTTTTGCCATATTGATTTTTTCGATTGCCGCCAAGCCGCCCTGCTTTTTTAGCCACTTAAACGTAAGCCCCGCTAAATACACCGCAAACGTCGGCGGGGTATTGAGCATCCAGCCATTCGCGGCTTGCTTGGTGTAATCAAATACCGATGGGGTGAGCGGATGCGCGGCACCGAGCAAATCTTCGCGCACAATCACCAGCGTTAAACCCGACGGCCCAATATTTTTTTGTGCGCCCGCGTAGATGCAGCCGTACTTCACCACATCCATTGGCCGCGACAAAATATGCGAGGACATATCGGCAACCAACGGCACATCATCGTCAATTTCGGGCGTCCAAAAATACTCCACGCCGTGAATTGTTTCATTGGTGCAAATATGGCGATACCCCGCGTCCCTGTTGGTCTTCCAGGTAATTTGTGCTGGAACAGCCCGGTAATATTGGGGTTTTGAAGTGGCAATCACATCCACTTCGCAGTATTTGCCCGCTTCTTTAATACCTTCCGCAGACCAATGCCCAGTGTCCACATAGTCAGCACGCGCGTGGCCGCGCAGCAAATTGAGTGGCACAAATGAAAATTCGCCCTTCCCACCGCCCTGCAAAAACAGCACTTTGTAGTTGTTCGGTATTGCCAAGAGCGCACGCAAATCAACCTCAACTTCTGCCGCTATATCCATGAATATTTTGCCGCGATGGCTCATTTCCATCACCGAGATACCAGTACCCCTGTAGTCGAGCAACTCGGCTTGGGCTTCAAGCAAAACGTCAGTGGGGATTGCGGCAGGGCCGGCGGAGAAATTGTGGGTTCGCATGGGCGTTAGCAATTATTTTTCTACTATATTGGCTATCAGGCTATTGCGTTTTGATGCCGTCAAAAACTATTGTCTCATACGGAAAATTATGGTTGCTGTGCGCGCTCCACAGAATACTTACAAAAAGACAAACACACATAGCTAAGAATCTATATAGCTTTTGGGCTTTACGCAGCTTTTCCAAGAGTGATCGGTATCTACACCCTTTGCGTGCAAAAAGCATGGGTATCAATAGATGATAGGCGGCCTTATTTACGACTCCTCTTCATCAGACTCAGCGACTTTTTGCAGCCCCGTTAATTTCGAACCTTCATCTAGGTTAATCAATGTCACACCTTGCGTTGAGCGGCCCATTTCGCGGATTTGGGATACCTTGGTGCGAATGAGTACGCCGGCGTTGGTAATCATCATGATTTCATCCTCTGGGCGCACAAGGACTGCGGCGACTACTTTGCCGTTGCGGGTGGAGGTTTGTATGGCGATCATGCCTTGCGTGCCACGACCATGACGGGTGTATTCGATAATGGCGGTGCGTTTGCCGTAGCCAAATTCAGTAGCGGTGAGCACCGAATCTTCTTCAGTTTGGGCGACCAGCATGGAGATCACTTTGCCGCCTTTCGCTAAATTCATCCCACGCACACCTCTAGTATCGCGACCCATTGAACGCACATCAGACTCTTCAAATCTGACCGCTTTGCCTTCGTTGGAGAACAGCATCACATCGTATTTACCGTCTGTGATTGCAACGCCGACGAGCGAGTCACCATCATCAAGTGCAATCGCAATAATCCCCGCCTTACGCGGGTTGCTGAAGTCGGACAAAACGGTTTTCTTAACGGTACCTAAGGAGGTGGCGAAGAATACAAAACGATCATCGCGGAACTCAGAGACGGGCAAAACGGTAGAGATTTTTTCATTCTGCTGCAACTGCAATAAATTCACAATCGGCTTGCCGCGTGAGCCGCGTGAGCCTTGCGGAATTTCATACACTTTCAGCCAATGTACGCGGCCTTTATTGGAGAAACAAAGCACATAATCATGCGTTTTGGCGATGAAAAGATTCTCAATAAAGTCATCTTCTTTGGTCGCGGTGGCTTGCTTACCGCGGCCACCACGCTTTTGTGCTCGGTAGTCAGCTACTGGCTGATATTTGATGTAACCGGTGTGCGACATGGTAACGACCACGTCTTCATTGGCGATCAAATCTTCAATCGACATTTCTGCGCCACTGGCAACGATTTCTGAGCGACGCTTATCGCCAAATTGCGATTTGATTTCTTTTAATTCTGCGACGATTATTGACGTTACACGCTCAGGTTTCGATAAGATATCGAGCAAGTCAGCGATTTTATCCATCACGTCTTTGTATTCAGCAACAATCTTGTCTTGCTCTAAGCCGGTTAAGCGCTGTAATTGCATCTCTAAAATGCGCTGCGTTTGTGTCTCTGACAAACGATAGCCGCTATTGTCTAGCCCGAACTCTTTCGATAAATTTTCAGGGCGGAATGCTTCAGCTTGGTCGCCTGATGCCCGCGCTAACATTTCTTCTACGAGCTTTGAGCGCCACACCCGGCTCATTAATTTAATCTTGGCTTCCGCCGGTGTCTGCGCACTCTTTATGAGCTCAACAATCTCGTCAACATTGGACAGTGCAACGGCCAAACCTTCAAGCACATGGCCACGTTCACGCGCCTTGCGAAGCTCAAATACATTACGGCGTGTGACTACTTCGCGACGGTGGCGCAGGAATGCTTCTAAGAATTGCTTAAGGTTTAGCAGGCGCGGCTGGTTATCAACCAAGGCCACCATGTTCATTCCAAATGACTCTTGCATCTGCGTCATTTTGTAGAGATTATTCAACACAATCTCAGGCACTTCGCCACGTTTTAGCTCAATCACCGCACGCATTCCGGATTTATCCGACTCATCGCGCAAGTCCGATACGCCCTCCAGCTTTTTATCGCGGACTAATTCACCGATGCGAATCAGCAAATTAGCTTTATTGACTTGGTAAGGTAATTCGTCAATGATGATCGATTGACGATTGCCTTTTTCTAAATCTTCAAAGTGCGTTCTAGCGCGCATGATGCAGCGGCCACGACCAGTACGATAACCGTCGCGCACGCCGTCAATGCCGTAAATAATGCCGGCGGTGGGGAAATCTGGCGCCTTCACAATGTCGATTAAATCTTCTAACTCAACTGCCGGGTTATCGAGCACGCGTAAACATGCATCGATCACATCCGATAAATTGTGTGGTGGAATGTTGGTGGCCATGCCAACCGCAATCCCGGTTGCGCCATTGACGAGCAAATTCGGAAACCGCGCCGGTAACACCACGGGCTCGAACTCTTTGCCGTCGTAATTGGGTGTGAAATCGACCGTCTCGGAGTCAATATCAGCCATTAACTCAGACGATATTTTTTGCATACGGCACTCGGTGTAGCGCATTGCCGCCGCGTTATCGCCATCAACTGAGCCGAAATTGCCCTGCCCGTCGATCAACGGATAGCGCAGTGAAAAATTTTGCGCCATACGCACTAAAGTGTCGTAAATTGCGGTGTCGCCGTGCGGATGGTACTTACCCATCACCTCTCCCACGATGCGCGCACATTTTACGAATGGGCGGTTATGGACGTTGTTGGTTTCTTGCATCGCGAACAGTACGCGGCGGTGCACCGGCTTCAAGCCGTCGCGCGCATCTGGCAGCGCTCGGCTCACAATCACGCTCATAGCGTAATCAAGAAAGCTCTTTCGCATCTCCTCTTCGATACTAATCGGGAGGGTTTCTTTGGCAAAACTTGGAACAATAGGCTCGGTCACGGGCAAACTCTTGAGTTTTTTTGGTGGAATCTGTTTAGGCGCATGATTTGCGAAAAAGACACCGTAAATCTACGCTAAACACTTGATTTATAAGCTAATTGAACAATTAGCAACTCTGTAATTTAGCACAATTTCGCCTCTCTAGTTCGAATATCACATAAAACCACTAGGGATATGTTGCGGATTTATGTCATGACACTAGCTGTTGTGTTTTGGCGACACCGCTCTTGATTTGCCGCGGTTGTAATTCGCGCCAGCTTCGGTCAAAATGCGGGTTGAATTTGGCGTATGTTGTTTATGCGCAACGCTGATGGTAAGTGTATGACTGCATCGCGATTCAAGGTTGTGCCTGTCATAGGCTATCGTGTATATTTTATTGGTTATTGCAGTGCACTACCTTATGTTGCTCTGCCAACATTTTCATCATCCGCAATTTGTTTTAAAACTACGTAATCTACATCTAACACAATAATTTTTTCCTTTTCTCGGGAGTACCAAATGAAGAGTTCCCTCGTTGCCAAATTGACTGCCACAGCCGCACTAATCGGTGCTGCAACAGCCTATGCTGGCGTGACCCCAAATTTAGTTGATTCTGCTGGTGTGCCAGTGCGCGATTCATCTGGCGCATGCGTGCAAACCAGCTCGATTATCCATCCTGATTGTGAAGCGAAAAAAGCACCGGCACCAGCGCCCGCACCTAAGCCCGCACCAGCGCCTGCTCCCGCTGCCGCCGCACCCGCGCCTGCCCCAGCTAAACCGGCACCCCAGCCGGTTAAGCAAGCCATTACCATCCAAGCTGAAGCGTTATTTGACTTTGACAAATCAGTTTTGAAGCCAGCGGGCAAGAAATCTATCGACGAAGCAATTGCTAAAATGAAGCAAGTGGATGTTGAGATGGTTATCGCCATCGGCCACACCGACTCAATTGGTACAGATGCTTATAACCAAAAACTGTCTGAGCGTCGTGCGACTACGGTTAAGGAATACATGGTCTCACAGGGTATTCCAGCCGCTAAGATCACGATTTCTGGTAAGGGTGAAACCCAGCCAGTTGCCACAAATAAAGATGCCGCCGGTCGCGCTAAAAACCGCCGTGTGGATATCGAGTTCAAGGGCGTTTCACAGAGGTAAAGAGGTTTCCGAACCAAAAAAGCCCCGCACTGCGGGGCTTTTTTGTTTGGCTTTTAATTTTAGCGTTATCGAGACATGTAGACCGTCGGCCTCTAGATATGTAGGTATATAGATGTCATAGATATAAATGCAAGTGCCACCGAAACTGTAAATGTAAACAACTTAATGAATACCATGCCCAAACAAATTCTCTCCGCCCGATGGGTGATTCCGGTTGAACCTAAAAATACGGTACTTGACGACCATTCTATTGTCATCAAGGGGGGCCGCATTTTAGCGCTGCTGCCACGGGCTGAGGCGTTAGCACAATTTCCTGACGCCGCAGAAACTAAGCTTGTCAATCACGTCTTGATTCCAGGCTTAGTGAATCTACATAACCATGCGGCGATGACGCTAATGCGCGGTCTTGCGGACGATACGCCGTTAATGACTTGGCTCAATGATCATATCTGGCCGATTGAATCAAAATTTCTCTCCGAAAGCTACGTGCATGATGGCACCGAGCTTGCCTGTGCAGAGATGATTCGTAGCGGTACGACGTGTTTTGCGGATATGTATTTTTACCAAGATGTTGGTGCAAAAGTGGTCAAGGCAGCGGGCATGCGTGCTGCCCTTGGTGGTGCCGTAATTGATTTCCCCACGCCCTATGCCGCCGACGCCGATGCCTACATTGCACGTGCTCTAGCCTCGCGGGAGATGTTTCTCGGAGACCCGCAATTAAAGCTAATGTTGACACCACATGCACCTTACACCGTGTCCGATGAAACATTTCGTAAGCTGGTTACGATTGCAAACGAGATGGATGACATCACGATCATGTGTCATATCCATGAGACGTTGGGCGAAACCGTTGATGGCATAAAAATACATGGTGATCGTCCCATTGCCCGTTTGGAACGCCTTGGTGTGTTAAATCCAAATTTAATCGCGGTACATTGTGTGCATTTGAATGAAAGTGAAATTCAATTATTCAACGTGCGCGGCGTACACGTTGCCCATTGCCCCACCTCCAACTTAAAACTCGCCAGTGGTATTGCCCAGATTAAAGTGATGCTTGATGCCGGCGTGAATGTCGGCATTGGCACCGACGGCTGTGCCTCTAATAATCGCCTCGATATGTTTGCCGAAACCAGGCTTGCCGCACTGCTTCAAAAAGGTGTGACCGGAGACGCCGCTGCCCTGCCCGCCCTACAAGCGTTAGAAATGGCAACGTTAAATGGCGCAAAAGCGTTGCAGTGGGATGCCGACATCGGTTCACTAGTGCCAGGCAAAGCCGCTGATATCGTCGCCGTCAATCTTGATACGCTAGAAACCCAGCCCTGTTACCACCCTGCATCGCACCTGTGGCACGCCGCTGGTCGAGAACATGTGAGCCATGTTTGGGTTGCTGGGGAACTGTTACTCGATAATCGCCGTCTCACAACAATAGATATTGATGCACTAAAAGCAAAAGCCACCACGTGGGGCGAGCGCTTTCGTCACCATTAATTTATCTGCAACAGACTGATTTTGGAACCGCCGATAAACGCCGAGAATGTCGATAAAACCTTAAAATCGTACGGAGCACCAAACAACATTTCATATATCAATTCGCAGCACAAAGAAAGAAAAATTTTTGACCTTGCTTTTATCGGCGTTTATCGGCGGTTCCAAAAAAATCATCCAGCCACCAAACAACTAGGCCTATGAACAAAACTTCCAACTCAAACGTTGACCCTTCCGAGCTCGCTAAATTTGGCGCGCTTGCGTCACGCTGGTGGGACCCGACAAGTGAATTTAAGCCGCTTCACGATATCAACCCGCTACGCCTAAATTACATCGATAAGCGCGTGAGCTTGCATGGGAAACGTGTGATTGATATTGGCTGTGGCGGTGGCATTTTGAGTGAATCCATGGCGCTTAAAGGGGCAGACGTCACCGGTATTGATCTATCTGAAAAACCACTCAACGTTGCTGAACTACATAAGCTCGAAACCTTAGCGGCCGGCAAAACACTCACGCTCGATTACAAGCTCATGTCAGCCGAAGCCGTTGCCGCCGAACAACCTGCCAGCTTTGATTGTGTCGCGTGTATGGAAATGCTCGAACACGTACCTGACCCGGCATCAACCGTTAAAGCCTGTGCGGCGCTCGCTAAACCTGGCGGCTGGTTATTTTTTTCTACCCTTAATCGCAATCCAAAATCATTTTTATTCGCCATCATTGGCGCGGAATATGTATTGAATTTATTGCCAAAAGGCACGCATGAATACAAGCGTTTCATCACGCCCGCCGAATTAGCCAACCTCGCCCGCGATGCTGGCCTCAACATAAGCGAATTCACCGGCATGACGTACAATCCCTTCACCAAAGTGTACAAATTAAATGATGACGTATCGGTTAATTACATTGTTGCGTGCAGAAAGCCAATCTAGAACATGCTCAATCGCCGTCAATTTTTGCTAAAGTCCTCCGCCGCATCGCTGCTAGCGCTTGGCAATCGATCATGGGCGCACACGGCATCGGTGCGCCCCACCGCTAACTTGACCGTGATGGTGTATTTGAAAGCAGGCAACGACGCCTACAACACGTTAGTCCCCTTCACTAACGCGCGCTATTACAAAATGCGCCCGAATATTGCGCTAAATCGTGCTTCTGTTATCCAGTTGACCGAAACCCATGGCCTACATAGCAGCCTACATGCGCTCATGCCCATATGGCGCGATAAGCAGCTCGCCATCATCCAAGGCATCGGTCAGGCAGAAATCACTAACCAGCATTTCCGCGACGCGGAAACACAATTTACCGCTTCAGGCGCCGATCAATTTCTCGACGATGGCTGGGTCACGCGCGCGCTCATGGCAAACAAAGATAGGCTTGCCACCGCGCTCGACGTACTGGCCTTTGGTGATTTAGATATTCGCGAGTCCGACCCGATGGGCCCATTTCGGGGCGGCAAATTAGGCGTAATCAATATTGCCTACCCAAATGAATGGCTGGCACGCCGAGAGGTAGCGAAGACCGCATTTTTAGCGACCAAGAAATCAACCGAGGCGGCGAAGAATTTTGCGCTCAATTCGCCGCGCGCGCTCGCTACTACGTTTCCGACCGACTCATTTGGCCAAGCGCTGCAAGCAACAGTGGAGCTTGCTGCTGTCGGCCTAGCCCCGCCAGTGGTGCACATTACCTTAAATAGCGAAGATGGAGATCACCATCATGCGTTTGATACCCACTGGGATCAGCTTAAGTATCACGGCCCGGTACTGGCGCGCCTAGCGGATGGATTAGCCGCATTTCGCAACGGCATGCAAGAAATAAACGCATGGGATAAAACGCTAGTCTTTACCTACGACGAATTTGGTCGCAGCCCAAAAGAAAATGAAAAGCAAGGCACCCATCACGGCTGGGCGGGGGTACATTTTGTGCTCGGCGGCAACGTAAAAGGCGGCATGTTTGGTGAACCCATGCCAGTGGTAGATGTATTTCAAATTGACGGCCCACCACCGGTAATCGACACCCGCGCACTCTATACCACCGTCATCGAATACCATTGGGGTGGCACTGCGAATGGCGTGTTTCAAAAGCGCTTTAAGAGCCTTGAGTTAATCTCGGCGTCTTGATTTGTTGATGTGCTCGATATCTAAGCCATCCGCCAAGCCACGCAATCAATCACACCGATAGATTTCGATTGGTCGTACTTTACCCCATTAATAACTAAGCTAGAGCTAGGAAATGCCTAAGCTAAGCCTTTTACTTCATCAAACACCGGCTATGACTTTCTACTTGCAATCTTTGGTTTGTTAATTCTCTATCGAAGGTTGTCATCCTAATACAGCGTGGCATTATTGATCGACGATCAAGCTTATGGATTATCCTAGAAACGGCAGTTGACCGCTTTAGTTGCTTGAACGTGAGCACGAATAAACGAGTTTAGCGGTTTAGCACGTTCACCTATTTGGTGACGCACGCTTCCGGTGCGATTGCACATTGTTCAAACTCCCTAACCGCGTTACTCCTGTTTACAGGATAAGGCCTGCTCTGTCCGTGTTTGCCAAATGAGGCCTTGCTAGGAAGTCCGAAAAATGCACACTTATGTCCCCAACGGGAACGCTGTCGCTGTGGGACACACCCGTCCAACTGCCGTTTCTAGGATTATGACGCCGTAAAATAAAGATGAAATTCTTTGCAACAGCGTTTAATTTGATAAAACATTGGGTTGCGAACTTGGCCTGCCCAGTGTTACGTATCCGACGAATATTCACAGACCGCTACAGCAGACCTTGCATCGCTAGCCGACCTTACGCTTTCTCAATTTACTTCTGAAACTTTAGCCCGCCCAGCGCGTAGTTGCCAGTCGTTGAACCGCGTATCTGCACTAGCAGCGGCGCATCCCCGAAACGGCGCTCGGTAGGCTTCTCTAGGCTCACGTCCCGCCCTCGCCAACCCCAAATCTTGCGCATGTACGTCGTGACTGAGGGATTAGTCTGCCCAGGCCCCCGGAAGGAAGATACGCCCGCGCGCATTTTGCCAGCCTGATCGCAGCGGGCATCACCTCGACAATTGTGAAAAGTTGTGCCAATGCAAATTCTATTTATGGTAGAGAACTGAACACCTCATTAGGGGACGGCCATACTTGGTACGCATCTTACGACTTCCTGTCTTTTAACCGAAACGAAATGACTGGTTGCTGGCGCGTAAATGTCACGGCGTAGTGCGCGCTAAATGGGTCTCAGTCCTACAAAGCGAAGCGCGGATGTCTGATGTGACCGACCGCAACAGGCGGTTAACTTATATCTATGAAATTCCTAGGTGGCGAATTTTAAGTCTTCTCAACAAAAACGCCGCTACATCACAAATTGCAATGTGGTGACCGCAACGTACTTAAAAGAACGTTCACCATTTGAATTCACAGAGTTATTTTAATCGGGTTCAACAATTAGATAGGTAAGAAAGTATGGATGCTAACAACAAACTGGCTGTTCCCAATAATCCGGTACAAGAAGTTCTTCGCATGATTATTAAACTTGGAACCGTGATCGCCGCAGCCTTCGTGTTTGCTGGCTATAGCAGCGCACCGGTATCTGCGCAGATCCAGCAAAGTAAAATTTCCACCGATTTGCAGGCTGCACTAATAGCGAGTAAGACGCCAAGGGTGAGTTGGGCCAAAGATATTAAGGGCGTCCGCCACGTTAAAACGTTGGTAATCAGCAACAGTACAGACCCTGACATGGTTACCTTGCGTTCAGCAGTCTTGGCGGTTGGCGGATCAGTATATTTCCGTTACGTCTCGGTATCAGCACTAGCGGTAATGCTGCCGGCAGGAAAAGTGGCTGCGTTCGCAAGCCGCGGTGATGTGCAAAGCATTTCGCCAAACAGGCTTGTAGCACGTACTGCGAGCATTCTTGAGCAGGCCACCGGCACCACTAGCGTTCGTTCAGGCAGTAATGAAAGTTTTAGGGGCCTTGACGGCACAGGTGTGGGAATTGCAATACTTGACTCTGGTGTGCTTGAGCAGCACAAAAGCATGTTGACGGCGGATGGCCAAACTTTGCGGGTGGCAGCGGCGGTTGACTTCCAGAAAGTTGGGGACGCAAAGTCAGCAGGCGTTAAGGATTGGACGCCGGGGATCGATGCCTCTGCTTCCCTGTATCCCGGCAGCAAATCGATGGATGCGTACCAACGCGCCATTAATTCGCAATCGAGCAAACGGCCGGATGTATATGGACACGGTACTCATGTTGCGTCAGTAGCAGCCGGTCGCGGTGGCTTTGGCAAGGTCAACTCCACCGGGATCGCACCCAACGCCGATATCTTCGACGTGAAAGTGCTGGATGACAATGGCTTCGGACAGATTTCGGACGTTCTGGCGGCCATCGACTGGGTGATTTACCACGCAAAGGAATACAACATTCGGGTGATGAATTTGAGCTTGGCTGCTGACTCGACTGAAAGCTGGCAAACCGACCCGCTTTGCCGGGCAGTGCGTAGCGCGGCAGCGGCGGGAATCACGGTTGTGGTGGCGGCTGGGAACTACGGCAAAAATGCTGCCGGTATTGAAAACTATGGCACGGTTGGTTCACCTGGACATGATCCATCAGTAATCACCGTTGGTTCGGCGAATACCAAAGGAACAGCTACGCGCAGCGACGACAGTATCAATTTCTTCAGTTCACGCGGTCCGACGAGAGGCAGCTACGTGGACTCGGCTGGTGTTCGCCATATTGATAACTTGATAAAACCCGATTTAGTTGCACCGGGAAATAAAATTGTGGGTGCACTCGCTTCGGATAAGTCTGGCGACGAGCGGTCATGGAACAACATAGCCGTCGCCTATAGTGAGCTGGTGGCGCCATACGGCGGCACTCAACAGCAACGCCACGAGACTCTCATGAATTTGAGTGGCACCTCAATTGCGGCGCCGGTGGTCACGGGAACCATTGCACTCATGCTGCAAGCCAACCCGGGCCTGACCCCGCCGCTGATCAAGGCAATCCTACAATATTCTGCACAGCCGTTACCAAACTTTAGTTTGCTCCAACAGGGCGCCGGATTGTTAAATGTTGACGGCGCGGTGAGGCTTGCCAAAGCACTGCGCACCGATGTTGCCTCCAGCGTTAATGCGGGCACTATTCGTGCTGGTGCATCGCTACTGGCTTCAGGTGCTTCGCTGCCAACGCCGTTCTCTACAATCAACGGGGAGACTTTTAACTGGTCGCGCATTGTCTTCGTTGGCGGGAATCGAATCGTCAGCGGCACGGCACTTTTTACACAGTTTCAGCCGATCTATGATCCTCGGTTGGTGTGGGGTTCCCAGCAAGCTTATATCCGCACGGTCAACTATTGGCCTGCTGCCCGCGGCGCTTCCCCCGATACCTACGTCAAGTCAATCATTGAGACGCGCTCAGTTAATCAGGGGCTGGTGATGGCCGGCGTCATTGACGCTACTAGGCTGACTGGTTCAAGCTCGATACTTGCTAAGACCGGCATCTTCACGCCGACTGCAACCCTCTCTGGCTGGCTTGGCGTTAGTAGTGGCGCGATGCTTACTAGAGGAATCGTTTTCAGCAACGGCATGGTTGTCAGTGAGGGCATGGTCGTAAGCGAGGGCATGGTAGTGAGCGAGGGCATGGTTGTCAGCGAAGGGATGGTAGTAAGTGAGGGGATGGTCGTCAGCGAAGGCATGGTGGTGAGTGAATCTGGCCAAACTGCCGTTATCAATCCGAAGATCGGCTCATTAGTCGGTGAGTGAGAAGAGCCGCGCTGCCCGCCCACGGCGACAGCGGCAGCAAGCCAAGATATTGTTGCTGAAATGCGAATCCATCTGACCAACCCACCGCCGTAGGCGCTAGAAAAGCAAAAACAAGTGAACCAAACAGCGAGCGCGTTAATTGACCAAGAACGTGTGTGGTATCTACGTTGGCATCGGGCGCTAATGCCTGATTACAACCGCAAAGCCGCAGCGTACTGGTACCTGATGGTGCTTATTGGTTCAGCGATTCTGCTCTATGCGGGCTTCGCTTTTGCGTTAATGGACTATTCGGCATACATGCAGACAGTCGCCGGGATTGTCCTTGCCGCAATAGTCGGCACATTCCCGGTTCGAATTCCTAATTCCAAAAATTCGATTGCGGTCGGCGATATTTTTCTCTTTCTGATGCTTTTGATGTTGGGGCCACTCCCTGCAACTTTGGCGGCCGCAGCAGAAGCGGGCTTTGCATCTTGGTCAACGTCAACGCGCTGGACTAGTCGTATTGTCAGTCCAGCGATAGCGGCAATTACGATGCTAACAGCTGGGTTGGTGTTTCAAGCGATGGGCAACGATCTTTCTAGTACCCCCCGCACCGCGATGGGTACACTAATCGGCGAGTTGATCGTCGTTGCTACGATCTACTACGCCTTGAATACGCTTTTGATGACTACTGTTATTAGGCTTAAACGCGACGAGCCATTACAGCCATTGAAGGTGCTTCGAGATCACCTGTGGCTTGGTTTCACGTATGTTTTTAGCGCCTGCATCGCCGGTCTTCTGTTTGTAACTTTTTTGCAGTACGGCGCAAAAGTGCTGTTTGTCGCTACAGCGATGATTGTGCTGTTTCTAGCCACGCTGCATCATTACTTCAACCAGCTCGATGCCCACGCACGCATTTACGCTGCAGCCCATGAGGCCGCACAGACAGCCCGCCATATGCTCGAACTGCAGAATAGCGAACAGCGTTTTCACAGCGCCTTCACGCACGCCTCGATCGGTATGCTGCTGGTCACCGCTGACGGGCGCATCATACAAGGCAATGAAGCGTCGCACCGTTTGCTCGGTCAGCGCGAGCAAGATGTCGTCGGACGCCGTTTTCAGGAGTTCGTTTTCCACGCGGACGTTGATGCCTTTACCTCGCAGATGGCAGACGTAAGTGCGAGCGCCACCAACAGCTTCGCGACCGAACTGCGCTGCAGGAATGAACACACCGGTGAGGTTTGGGTCACATTGCACTGTAGTCACTTCGCCGAATCAGACCTAGACAGCCCGTGCATGATCCTGCAGGTTCACGACATCGATTCGCGCCGACAGGCGGAAAGTCGGCTGAAGCACATCGCGCATCACGATGGCTTGACCGGCCTTCTTAACCGCAACAGCTTCCTCGAGACGCTGCGGGAAGCAATTGCGCGTGAACGCCTCGGTGCGCGCCATCAGTACGCGGTGATGTTTCTGGATCTTGACCGATTCAAGCTCGTAAATGACAGCATGGGCCACAGCGCGGGCGACAACATGCTAGTCCAAGTGACCCGCCGGATACGCGAGAACGTGCGTCCGTCGGATGTCGTTGCGCGACTGGGCGGCGACGAATTCGCCATTCTTTGTACGGACATCGAAAGCGAAAATGCCGCAATACTTTTGGCCGAACGCTTGCAGCAGGCGCTTTCGGTTCCGCTGCTGATTGGCAACAGTGAGGTCAACACCAGCGCCAGCATCGGTATTACGTTTAGTCGTTTTAACTATCGCGCACCAGAAGAGGTGCTCCGCGACGCTGATATCGCCATGTATCGCGCAAAAAACAGCGGGAAGGCCCGCTACGCTTTATTTGATACGGTGCTGCATACTGAGCTATCAAACAAGGTGGGTCTAGAACGCGATTTACGACGAGCAGTGGATGCAGGGGAGATTTCGTTGGTGTATCAGCCTTTGTTTGAAATCAAGACTGGAGTACTCCACGGGTTTGAGGCCTTGGCACGCTGGCATCACGAGAGCCGCGGCATGGTTAGCCCGGAGGAGTTTATTCCTGTCGCCGAAGAACTCGGCCTAATGGTGTCGATTACGGATCAGGTGATGGCACGCGCGTGCATGCAGCTTCGCGCATGGCAACAGTATTCGCCGTTATTCGAGAACCTGCAAATGCACATCAATATTGCGGGGGCGGACCTACTTGGCAGCGCGTTGGTCGAGCGTGTTGAGCGGATTACCTGCGATACTGGGCTTGATCCCTGTTTTCTGGCCTTGGAAGTGACCGAAGGCATTCTAATACCCCGCGTCAACGATGCCGCCGCCACGCTTACTAAGTTGCAGCGGGCTGGAGTCGGCATTAGCATTGATGATTTTGGCACTGGCTACTCTTCGTTAAGCCACCTGTCTACGTTGCCCATTGATAGCTTAAAAATTGATCGCTCGTTCGTGAGTTCGATGCATCCGGGCTCCAAGGAGTCGGAGATCGTGCGCGCGATTGTGTCCATGGCGCACGCTTTGGGCAAGTCAGTCATCGCCGAAGGCATTGAGGACGAATCGCAGATGTTGCAGCTGCGCGATCTAGGTTGCGAATTTGGTCAAGGCTACTATTACTCCCGTCCACTGGTATCTGAATTGGTCGACGCGATGCTCAAAAGACTGGAGTCATCACACCGGCAATCTGGATATGCGGGTTTTCCGCTGCCCTCGGCATCGACCTATATTGAGTTTGCGGAAAACCTTGAGGCTAAATTTTGAATCTGCGCTTCACCGCGTGAGACCAACCACGTCTGAGGTCACGTTGGCTGACAAAATTAGGAATTGTGCTCGCACAGGCAAAGACGACACGCCACGTGTATGTGATTCAGCTCAAGGCTCTGGGGTGCAATGACTGTCTAGCCACGATTGCGGCGTCTTCCACGCTGAGCAACAACAATTATTGACGTAGCTTTTCAAACCCTAGCGGTCCGGCTCGCGTATTCCGAACGGCGTTGGGTAACATCTCAATAGTGGTCGGCTCAGCATTTTCTAGAGTCCTACGTAGCTTTATAATTCGGGTACGAATTCTATCCACTTTGCTCCTCGATGACTTGTAATTAAATCGATCAAATTGTGGGAATTTTCCGCTTTAAAACGTTCGGAATGACAAACTTGGAAAAAGCGCTAACAGGCCAAAGTCAAAGAGTAGGTGTTACAAAATTCCTCACGGGCGGGTATGAATACGAACAGAGTGCATAACGCCATCTGAACGGTCCGTGTCAGCGCCTATCTGCCAGCACACCCTTTAGTTGATCTCACAAACAGGTAAAAAATATCTTACAACATGCCAAATAAATTTCTAACTACACCGCTGAAGCCACCCAAAGCCATCCTCTTCGATTTCGATGGCACATTTGCAGATACCGCGCCAGACATGGGGTTTGCAGCAAATATGCTTAGAAAATCCCGTGGAATGGCGACTTTACCAGCCTCTGATTACCGTGCCTATGTATCACTCGGCGGGCGCGGCATGGTGGGCGTGGCCTTTGGAGTGATGCCGGAGGATCGCGACTTCAATTTGCTGCGCGAAGAATTTTTGAACCAATATGAAAAAAATTTGTGCGTGCACACCACGCTCTTTGCAGGAATAAATGAAATGGTCGCCTCCCTCGAAGCGCGCAATATCGCTTGGGGGATTGTCACCAATAAAGCAGCGCGTTTCACCACGCCGATTGTTGAACAAATGGGGCTGGATACCCGCACCGCCGCCATTGTCAGCGGCGACACCACACCGCACGCCAAACCGCATCCGCAACCGCTATTGCACGCCGCTGCTTTACTGAAAGTAGCGCCCCACGAATGCTGGTATGTAGGGGATGATGAGCGCGATATTTTGGCCGCACACGCCGCCGGCATGTTGGGGATTGTGGCCAACTACGGCTACCTAGGCGGGCGCGATCCCGCCACTTGGGGCGCAGATGCTAGCATTGACTCGCCGCTTCAACTTCTCGCGCTGCTGCCACTTCGCTAACAGGTCAAATTTTCATGCAGCACAAAACTCAGCAAAAATTGCGGCGTCAAGCGCTTTCGTATAGCGCAGACTCTGAGCGATCAATATTCACAAAGCCAGTTCTTACAAATTGAACTAGAAGCTCGCTTGCCTACTCATCCGCCAACTCAGCCTTCGCAATTTCAATATCAAGCGCCTCCATCGCATCACGAGCCGTTAGCTTGGCGGCTTTTTCATAAAGCTTGGTCGCCTTGTTTATTTCTTTGTCTTTAAACAGCATTAGTAAACCGTTGGCGTATTCGATATGCGCGACGGGTGACATTGGATTGAGCTTAATTGCTTTTTCGTAATAGTCAATTGCGGCGTCTTTGTTTGCGCCATAGGTTAGTTTGCCAATCATTGCACCTACTTTGTCGATGATCTCGGCATGGTAGGAGGCAAACGCGGTATTGGCATCGGCATGCTTTGGGTCAAGCTTGGTGGCCGTTTCTAGTGCGGTTTTAATCTTGCCGCCATAGCCTTCCTTTAACGCTTTTATGACGGATATGGATTGCGAATATCGGCCTGCGGCATAGGCGTATTGATAATGCACGTTGGCATTTTTGGGCTGTGATGCAATAAGCTTTTCCGCCATTGCCATGACGTCTTGATACAGTTTGACCTTAGCGGCGTCTTTTTTCTCAACATGATTTGCGTAGATGGCGGTGGCTTTGGCGGCGACCGTATGCCCTTTGCCCAGCTCTGCCGCGCTGGCAAAATCGCCAGCGTGAAATGCGCGCCATGCATCTTGCAGCGACGCCTCTTTTGGGTAAGGTTCATTGTCACCTTTATGTAGCGCATCCCAGTTTTTTTTGAGCGCATCACCAGCGTAGTTGAACGCTTTCGCATCGACTGGGGTTTTAGTCCACTTTGCCATTTTTTCTCTCCTCGTTTTTATTCATTACTCATCGCTAATGTATATCTGAATCAAATGCGCTAAATGCTGTTTAGCCTCACCCACTAGGTAGGGTGAGACTAACGACATGACTTGATAAACGCCACGCGTTAAGTGTTTTTCCGGGTCATTTTTAATGCCGGCACGTGATTTCAAGTTTTCGTAATTAAGCCAATAAGTGGAGACAACCAAAATATTCTCGGCCAATGTGGCGATCTCCGTCGGCGTCGCGTGCATGGCTTTAGCTGCTGCTAAGGTATTGCACATCGCGCTAACCGCATCGCGTTTGTGGCTAATGATAATGTTGAAATGTGAACGCAATTTTTGATCGCGTTGTAACAAATCATCAAGATTCCGATATAAAAAACGATACGCCCAAATGCGTTCAAACATCATGTGCAAGTAAAGCCACAAATCTTCCATCGCTGAGCCAATGTCAGTGATCTCATTGGGCGCGATGTCAATTTCTTTTTCAAACGCGGCAAATAAATACGCGATGATTTCGTCCTTGTTGCGAAAATGATAGTAAAGATTGCCTGGCGAAATATTAAGCTCATCCGAGATATGTCCGGTGGTGACATTGCTCTCGCCTTGGCTATTAAACAATTCCAAACTCACACGCAAAATGCGTTCGCGGGTGCGGACTGATCGTGATTGCGGTGATGGTGTGATGAAAGACATCACTCAATATTACACTGGCTTATCATCGGCAATCGCGCCAAGCTTGCAAGTGACCCGTGCGTCAGAAATTTTTTCCCGCAATTGTGGCGAAAACCCCGAATAGTCCCCTGCGATGTGCTCGCCTCATGCAATATCGCGGTGTAAACTTCGTTGAATCGGCGTGCCTTTATTTGCTGCGCCGCACCATATAAATACAAACAACAACAATCTACGAGGAAACCCACCATGACCTATTTCGTCACTGGCGCTACTGGCTTTGTCGGTAAATTTTTAGTTTCTAATTTGCTTAAACGCGATGGTTTAATTTACGTCCTAGTGCGTAAACAATCGGTTAAAAAATTAGACGAAACCATCAAGTGGTGGGGGCTCGACCCAAAGACGCAAAAACGAATCGTGCCGATTGTGGGTGATTTGAGTAAACCAAAGCTGGGCTTGTTGCCGGCAGACGCAACCAAACTCAAGGGCAGGGTCAAACACTTTTTTCATCTGGCCGCCATTTACGATATGGCGGCAGACGCCAGTAGCCAGCAGTCCGCCAATATTGATGGCACACGCAATGCGGTGGAGTTAGCCGACGCAGTTAAAGCAGGCTGTTTTCATCACACCTCCTCGATCGCTGCTGCTGGTCTATACGACGGCACGTTCCGCGAGGATATGTTTGAGGAAGCCGAAGAGTTAGATCATCCTTACTTTCGCACCAAGCATGATAGTGAAGCGATTGTGCGTAACGAATGCAAAACACCGTGGCGCGTTTATCGCCCCGGCATGGTGGTTGGCCATTCCAAGACAGGCGAAATTGATAAGATTGACGGGCCATATTATTTTTTCAAGCTAATACAAAAAATGCGCAATATGCTGCCGCAATGGATGCCGACTGTCGGTATCGAAGGTGGTCGCATCAATATCGTGCCGGTGGATTATGTGGTGGATGCGATGGACTATATCGCGCATAAAAAAGGCTTAGATGGCGCGTGCTTTCACCTGACCGACCCTGAGCCAATGCGTATCGGCGAAATATTAAATATGTTTGCCAAAGACGCGCACGCGCCCCAGATGACTATGCGCGTGAACGCGAAAATGTTTAGCTTCATGCCCGATTACATTTTGCAGGGCTTGATGTCAGTGGCACCGGTTCGAAGGGCCCGCAATCAAATATTGAATGACCTAGGCATCCCTAAAGATATTTTTAATTTCATCACTTACCCGACCCGATTTGATAATCGCGATACGGTAAAAGCGCTCAAAGGCTCCGGCATTGCAGTGCCTAAATTGCAAGACTACTCATGGCGTTTGTGGGATTACTGGGAGCGCCACCTCGATCCGGATTTGTTTATTGACCGCACGCTACGCGGCAAAGTAGAAGGCAAAGTGGTGGTGGTCACGGGCGGCACATCTGGCATTGGTGAAGCAACCGCGCTAAAAATGGCGGATGCAGGTGCTAAGGTAGTGATCGTCGCACGTGACCCAGAGAAAGCCAAAGAAACACTCGCGAAAATCAAAGCTGCAGGTGGACAAGCAAAATTTTATTCATGCGATTTATCGTCCCTTGATGATTGCGATAAATTGGTCGCTGCCGTGCTCAAAGATTTCGGCACTTGCCATTATTTGGTCAACAATGCGGGCCGCTCTATTCGCCGTGGCATTGCCAATTCGTTTGATCGCTTCCATGATTTCGAGCGCACGATGTCGCTTAATTATTTTGGCTCATTACGTCTCATCATGGGTTTTTTACCAGCGATGATGAAACAAAATAGCGGTCACATTATCAACATTTCATCTATCGGCGTTCTCACCCAAGCGCCGCGCTTTTCAGCTTATGTCGCATCCAAAGCCGCACTCGATGCTTTCTCAGGCTGTGCCGCATCAGAGTTCGTCGATGACCATATCCACTTCACCACCATCAATATGCCGCTGGTGCGCACACCGATGATCGCGCCCACCAAGATGTATAACTCGGTACCAACACTGTCACCTGAGCAAGCTGCAGATTTAGTAGTGGAAGCGATTGTTTACAAGCCTGTGCGCATCGCCACACGACTCGGTATTGCGGGTGCAGTGCTACACGCCGTTTCACCTAAACTTACCCAGATTATTCTTAACGCCGCCTTCCGGATGTTCCCCGACTCGACCGCCGCACAAACCAAAAAAGGCGAAGCGCCGAAGGAGATGGAAATGACGCCAGAAGCCGTCGCGTTTGCGCAGATTACCCAAGGTATTCATTGGTAGCGTTAGCTGGCAGCATTAATCGGTGGCGTTAATTTGGTAGCATTAATCGAACGGTAAAAAGATCATGCCAACACTTAAAGTAGGTGATGCCGCTCCTGACTTCACGTCAACCACAACTGACGGCTCAGCCGTCAGCCTCAACGACTATCGCGGTAAAAAATTAGTCATGTATTTTTACCCGAGGGACGATACTCCCGGCTGCACTGCGCAGGCGTGCTCACTGCGCGACGCGAATAAAGACATCAGCGCCAAAGGGGCGGCGATATTGGGCGTATCCACGCAGGATGAAGTGACGCATCAACGTTTTGCGGCTAAATATAATCTTAATTTTCCGCTATTGGCGGACACCGATAAATCGGTCGGCAAAGCCTATGGCGCTATCGGTGGCGGCGGGTTATTGTCCGCGGCAAAGTCCCTTGTGGGGATGGCTGATAGAGTGACATTTATCATCAATGAAAAAGGTGTCATCACGCACATCATTAATTCGCCGGACACAAAAAATCATGCTAAGGAAGTGTTGGCGTTGTTGTAAATAGCGTCCTTTTCACTGCCGATTAGCTAGATTCACGCCAATAAAAAGCAAACGTTCTATCAAGTTGTCATTCCGACTGAGCGCGTTTTTTGTGCGACCAGAAATCCAATCCTTAATTGTTGTAATCCAGCGCTGGTAAGATTCCTCACAACAAGGTTCGCAATGACAGGATGTTGAACATTGCAGGTAACCCGTCGCCGCTTCGCTACTTCAACAGATCAAATTCTCTATTGCCCATACTTAGCAACTCGCGCCGTCAGCCACGCTTCGGCTTCGTCGTGCGGCATTGGCCTTGCGATGAAGAAGCCCTGCCCTTCATCGCAGCCCATTGTGTTGAGTTTTAGCTCGGTCTCAACATCTTCGATACCTTCGGCCACGACGTTTAAGCCCAAGCTGTGCGCAAGTCCGATAGTCGATTGCACAATGGCAACATCTTGTTCATTTTCGAGCATATGGGTGACGAAGGACACATCAATTTTGAGCGCATGTAGAGGCATACGCTTCAGGTGCGAGAGAGATGAAAATCCGGTACCGAAATCGTCGATAGAAATACGCACACCCATTGCGCGAATATCACTGAGGGTCTTATGCGCCTTTTCGGGGTCGGCGATGATGACGCTCTCAGTAATTTCTAGTTCAAGCTGGTGTGCATTGACGTGATGCTTATCGATGAGTTTTTTTATTGTCGTGGCGCATTCATCATCCATCAAATTACGCGCTGATAAATTCACGCTGATGACAAGCCGCTCGCCAAAGGCGCGCCAGTTGCTTAACTGACTCAATGCCTGCTCAAGAACATAGTAGGTCAACGGTCTAATCACGTCCGATAGCTCGGCGAGTGGAATAAATTGGCTCGGCGGCAGTAAGCCTAATAGGGGGTGTTGCCAGCGCACCAGCGCTTCAAATCCAGCCACGCAGCCACTCGCCAAGTGGGTGCGTGGTTGATAGAACACGACAAATTGTTGATTTTTCACCGCTTGACTCATCTGGCTCATGAGTGTGAGCCGCTCCGGCGAATACGGGTCAAACATACGGTGGTAAAAAACGGTGCCCCCACCGTGCTTTTTCGCCTCATACATGGCAATGTCGGCGGCTCTTAATAGCGTCGATGCGCTATCGGCATTGGTCGGAAAAATAGAGACGCCAATACTGGCACTCACTTCCAATGGATAGCCTTCTACATCCAAAGGTGCCGTCATGACTTGCTTCACACATGCAACTGCCGCCAAAATTTGCTGCATATCCCGCATATTGGTCAGCCACACCGCAAATTCATCGCCACCAATGCGTGCAATGTTACTGCCCAAAATGCCACCATGACGTTGCGCCGCTAACAGGCGCGCCGCAATTTGCGAGACAACTTTATCACCCACGGCATGGCCGAGGGTAACGTTAATTTCCTTGAAGCGGTCAAGGTCAACTAGTAGCAGCACCGATAATGACATCGTTTTTTTGACGCTCTGATCAGCGGCGATGGTTAAATCCATCGCGGCCTCTAAGGTGCTACGATTCGGTAACCCGGTAAGCAAATCGAATGAGGCGCGATACTCTAGTTGCGCTAATTGGTCGCGCCGCTCGAGCTCTACCGCCGCGCGGGTGGCGAAAATCCGCAGCAGTTGTACAGGAGTATCGCTATGCTCAATCGGACGCTTAAACAGTACCGCGATTAAGCCGAGTGACACGCCGTTTGAATCCACCATTGGTGCGCCAACATAGCCTTGAATACCGTTTTCGATGAGCACCTCACCAACTGGAAACAGTTGATCGACTGCTCGCGGATATGCGCATACGCCTTGGCCTAAAACGCGTTGACAGGGTGAGCCAGCCAAATCATATCGAAACGTCGCGACCTCGCCATCGCGATTGTGCGCCGCGATAGTTTGAATTTTGCTCGGATCGTCTTTGGCGAATTCGCCGACAAATGCCATGTCGGCATCAAGGGCTTTGAGTAAACGCTCAACCAATGAGCGAAAAAATGTCTCGCCAGTCGCCGCCGCGACCCCTTGTGCAATTTCAAACACCATGCGGGATTGACGTTTAGTTTCGGTAAAGTCGCGGCAAAGCGTGATGGCGCAGCGTTCATTGTCAAATTCAATAAACTCGGAGGTTAATTGGTAAGTTCGGATATCGCCCAAAGGTAGGCGTAGCTCAACCTCAAGACCGTGAACGGCGTGATTACGCTCAAGTAGTTGAATCCATTCTTCGCGCTTATTTTCGTCAACCCACAGACCAAGCGTCCGCGAGGATTTGCCGATAACATTGGCAGCGTCATAACCTGTTTGCCTTTGCAAACTCTCGTTAACGTCCACAATCACGCCATCCGAGAGTCGCGATATCAACATGATGTCTTGGCTTAGGCTAAACACTTGTGAGAAACGCGTTTGTGATTCGGATAACTGTTTTTGTACGTGACGCTTGGAATTATTTTCTAAGTGAATTACGATCAAATCTGCAAGCGACGCGGCAAATTGTTGTTCATCAGGCGTCCATAGCCGTCGCTCACCGACCGACTCAATGCAGATGACGCCAATACGCTGGTTGCCCTGCCAAATGCCCGCATCCAGCATCGATAAAATATTGTTAGGACGGCTATAGTCCTCCAAAAAACCAGCCGTGCGGGAATCAATAAAGGCGTCGGTCACGCTGATGACGCGATTGAATTTTAAGGTTTTAAAATAGGCGGGAAAACGTGCGGCAATGAGTTCGCCACTGCTGCTATGGGATTGATTTGCGGTTACAAATAAATCACACAATAAAAGCTTATCTTCAAGTGGCGAAAAGCGCCAAATCGAGACCCGCCCTACCTCCAACGTTTCTGCCGCAATTTTTGAAATGGTCTCAAACGCATCTTGCGCTGGCTTTTGCAATACACCACTCTTCATCAGCGCCATTAAGGCCGATTGCTGGCGACGCACGCGCTTAACTAGGGCATCCGTTTGGCTATCTATTGCTGGCGGCGGTATGCGCGTTTCTGCAGAATTCACTACTGACCTATATTGAGAACGGAGAAAGTGGGCCTCATGCGCTGACAGCTTGATTCATTGCGCCCACGCCCCAAATTTTTCTGATTGCCGACCAATGCCATATTGGTTTTCTTGACCAGTTCAATAATACATAAATCGACCCAGTCACGCTGCAAGTAAGGGTGACTGGTTTTTATGAATTTTAAGTCATGTAAAGTCGTTTACTGACGGGCATTTTCAGTGTTTATTGGCTGAAATAGCCCGTTGTTATTGAAGCTTATATTGCTAACATCTTTACAACCTACCTTCCACAATGGGGGCGGATAGATGATGAGCAGATAATAAATACATGACAAACGCATGACAAACACATGACAATCATCCTCAAAGCCTCGCTATCGTAGTGTCGTAGAATAGCTGACCTAATTCGAAAGCCTGCCCGTGAATCGTCCGAATCCTCTATACCGTCCTAATCGTTCAAATCGTCGGAATCGTTCCTACCGACTCAAATCCCTTGTCGCCGCGGTCGGTTTGGCGCTCTCGCTTAACGTCGCGACGCTACACGCCCAAGACAGCGTCACCATGACATTCGTCAACGCGGATATTGCCTCTGTGATCAACACCATTGGTAAAGCAACGGGTAAAAATTTCATTATTGACCCGCGCGTCACGGGCAACATGAATATCAATGCGCCGACTCCCGTCAGTAAAGAGGTGGCATACGAAATACTGCTGACCGCATTGCGCGTACACGGTTTTGCGGCGGTTGAAGAACGAGGTGTAGTGAAAATTATTCCAGAAGCGGACGCGAAGACGTCAGGCCGTGTGTTACCGATGGGTGCTAATGCGGCAGGGGACCGCGTTGTTACCCAAGTAATACCGCTGCAAAATGAATCCGCCGCGCAGCTAGCGACCGTACTGCGTCCGCTGGTCGCGCAAAATAACTTTATTGGTGCCTATCCTGGCAACAATATGCTGGTCATCACTGACTACGCTACCAATGTGGAACGCATTAAAAAAATCGTTGCCGCCATCGACGTGCCCGCTTCAGCGGATTTGCAAACGATTAAATTGCAGCACGCTAGCGCGGTGGATATCGCCAACTTGATTCAACGCGTGATGCCGGAGGCCTCCATCAACCAAGCCAATCCGGGTGGCGCCGCCAAGCTCTCCGTCGGTGTTGAGCCGCGCACCAATATGCTGATACTACGCGCCGATACACCCGCGCTTATCACGCGTATTCGCACGCTGGTGGCGCAAGTCGATACGCCTACGGCGACCAATGGCAATATTAATGTGGTGTATTTAAGAAATGCCGAGGCCACTAAAGTTGCTGAAACATTACGCGGATTGTTAGCTGGTAATAGTGGTGCATCTACCAGCAGCAGCACAGCAATTAACACCAGCACCAATGCTGCCGTGCAGACCTTATCTAACGCAACCGCGAGTGCGCCGATTGCCAGCAATATCCAAGCCTACACCGCGACCAATTCGCTCATCATTACCGCACCGGATCATGTGTACAACTCGCTTCGTACGGTGATCGATAAGCTCGATCAGCGGCGAGCACAGGTGCATGTGGAGGTTTTAATTGCGGAAGTCAGCACCTCGGTGGCGGCGGAATTTGGCATTCAGTGGCAGGACTTAACGGGCATAGGCAAACTTGGGGTCAATGTTATCGGCGGCACTAATTTTGGCGGTGCGGGCACCAATATTATTTCCAACGCGCAAAATATTGGCACTGTTGGTACTGGACTTAACTTAGGTTGGGTGCGCGGCTCCGTCAATATTCCAGGTATTGGCACGGTGCTTAATTTAGGCGCACTTGCGCGTGCGCTCGAAAATGATGACCGCGCCAATGTGCTATCCACGCCAAATATTTTGACCCTCGATAATGAAGAGGCTAAATTTGTCGCCGGTCAAAACGTACCGTTTGTGACAGGCAGCTTTACCCAAACAGGAAATAGCTCGACAAATCCCTTCCAGACCATCGAGCGCCGCGATATTGGTTTAACGCTACGCGTAACCCCGCAGGTAGCGGAAGGCGGCGCGGTAAAGTTGAAAATATTCCAAGAAATATCAAACGTTGTGCCGACCAACAATAACGTCAAATCGGCCGATCTCATTACCAATAAGCGCTCGATTGAAAACACCGTACTCGTCGATGATGGGCAAATCGCCGTCATCGGCGGCTTGGTATCGGATGACACTAAAAATGGAGAAAGCAAAGTGCCATTGCTGGGTGACATTCCCTACATCGGCAATTTATTTAAATATCAAAAACGCAGCCGTGAGAAAACGAACCTAATGATATTTTTGCGTCCCGTTATTTTGCGTGATGCAAAAAGCACCTCACAGTTATCAGGGTCGCGCTACGACTACATTCGCGGTGAGCAGGCCAAATATTTAGAGGCGTCTAATAATTCACTATTACCCCCAAGCGGAGGGCCGATGCTTCCTGCGCTACCGGCATTGACGTCAGACAAGAAATAACATGGGTGCGAATGAAGTCAACAATCCCCCATCGCCGCAAGCCGCGCAACACACCATTGAGCGCGATGCGGTGCGCCTATTGCCCTATCACTTCGCCAAGGCCAAGGGTGCGATTACCGCGCGATTTATTGGTGTCAATGAAATAGAGGTTTGGTTAGCGCCCAACCCAGAATCAGCAACACTTGCCGAAGTACGCCGTTTAACCGGTAAGACCCTTAAGCATATTTTATTGTCGCAAGATGAATTTCAATCGCGTCTTGCCAAAGCGTATGCGTTTGGCGCGATTGAGGATGAAGAGGATAGCCGAGTTGTCGAGATTGCGTCAGCGATTGAATCGGAGGCTGATTTAGCCGCGCTTACCGAATCGTTACCGGAGATAACCGACTTACTTGAGACAGAAAATGATGCGCCGATTGTTAAGCTCATCAATGCGCTACTGACGCAAGCCGTGCGCGAACACGCCTCCGACATTCACGTAGAAATATTCGAACGCCGCTCGCTGGTGCGCTTTCGTGTGGATGGCGCGCTGCATGATGTGGTTGAGCCAAAACGTAACTTGCACGCCGCATTAGTAAGCCGTGTGAAAGTGATGGCCGAGCTGGACATCGCTGAAAAGCGTTTACCCCAGGATGGCCGCATCATGCTCAAAATTGCGGGGCGCTCAGTTGATGTGCGGGTTTCGACCCTACCAACTGGGCACGGCGAGCGCGTCGTCATGCGATTGCTCGATAAACAAGCTGGACGCTTAACGCTTGATAGCTTAGGAATGTCACCTGAGACCTTGCGCCAGCTCGATCAGTTAATTGAACAACCGCACGGCATTATTTTGGTCACAGGCCCAACCGGCTCCGGCAAAACCACCACACTTTATGCCGCGCTCTCGCGGCTTGACGCCTCGACGCGCAATATGATGACCGTAGAAGACCCGATCGAATACGATCTCGATGGCGTCGGACAAACGCAGGTGAACGCCAAAATCGGCATGTCGTTTGCGCGCGCACTCCGAGCGATTTTGCGTCAGGATCCAGACGTGATTATGGTCGGCGAAATTCGCGACCTAGAAACGGCTGAGATTGCGATTCAAGCTTCACTCACTGGTCACTTAGTGCTTGCCACACTGCACACTAACTCTGCCGCAGGCGCAATCACGCGCTTGGTTGATATGGGCATTGAGCCGTATTTACTTGCCTCAACATTGAGCGGCGTATTAGCGCAGCGCTTGGTACGTAAATTAGATCTTACCAAACAAACCGAATTTCGCGGTCGCACCGGTATCTACGAATTACTGACCGTCAACGACGCCATTCGCCCGCTCATCCATGATGGCAACGCTGAAGCAGACATTGCCGCAAGTGCCTCTAAACATGGCATGAAAACGCTAAGGGAAGATGGAATGCGGTGGGTGGAAAATGGCGTGACGTCCATTGAAGAGGTGATGCGAGTGACGCGGGATTGATTACCGTTGTCATTCCGACAGAGCGCGTTTTTTGCGCAACGAGGAATCTTAGCCGCGCCGTAGAACATCCACTGTTGAGGTATGCGATTGAGGAAACAATTTCCAACCAACGCGTTTTGACTAACAGTGTTCACCAGCTTCAGCATTAACTAATTTTTTACAACTCACCTGCCTTAATCCAAACACCCATGCCTGGTTTCAAATATCTAGCTTACGATCTTGATGGCCGCGAACAGCGTGGCGTAATTGAATCTGACAGTGCCCGTTTGGCGCGCCTATCGCTGCGCGAGCGAGGTTTGTTTCCGTTGGATGTGTCCGCTATTCAAGCGGCAAATGACGCGTCAATTGGCTCGCGCCTGTCAAGCGGGTTAACCCGTGGGCTTTCGACCGACGTGCTATCTAATCTCACCCGCCAGCTCGCTACCTTGGTTGGCGCGGGCCTAACCATTGAGGGCGCACTAACGGCCTTAATAGAGCAGGCTGAGACGGAGCGTGAGCGGCAAACTGTGGCGGCGTTGCGCTCAAATATTCGTGAGGGAATGTCGTTGGCGGAGGCGATGGGCGCGTTTCCCCAAAGTTTTTCTGAGCTATATCGAACGCTGGTTGGTGCGGGCGAAACATCCGGCAAATTGTCCGACGTATTGTTAAAACTTGCCGACTATGTAGAAGAGCAACAGACCATCCAACAAAAGCTCATCACCGCGATGGTTTACCCGGTCATCGTGATGCTCATTTCATTTATCGTGGTAGTGGGCTTAATGCTCTATGTAGTGCCGCAAGTGGTGGGCGTGTTTGATTCAACCAAGCAAACGCTACCATTGATGACCGAAGCCCTGCTTGGGCTGTCAAAATTTTTGCAATTAACGTGGTGGCTATTGTTGATTACTGGTGTGGCGGGCGTAGTATTTTTTCGCGCCTTGATGCGACGCGAAAAGTATCGCCGCCGTTTACATCAGTGGCTGCTTCGGTTACCGATTTTTGGTCGCCTCATTCGCGTGCGGGAGTCGGCACAGCTTGCCGCCACCCTCTCTATCTTGGTCGGTAGCGGTGTACCGGTGTTATCGGCAATGAATGCGGGTGTTGGGGTGGTGTCAAACCTGCCGATGCGAGAAGCGCTGGCGCGTGCGACTATTCAAGTGCGCGATGGCGTGGCACTTTCGCGTGCCCTGCAATCCCAGCAAACCAAGCCCGCGCTATTTCCGCCCGTCATGCTGCACTTGGTGGCCTCCGGTGAGGCCAGCGGCAAACTACCCGAAACGCTCAACAGCGCTGCACGGCAACAACAACGCGAACTCGAAACCCGCACCGCCCGACTCGCCGCCTTGATTGAGCCCGCGATGATCGTTTTCATGGGGGTCGTGGTGCTGATGATTGTGTTGGCGATATTGCTGCCGATATTTGAATTAAATCAACTTGTTGCACGATAATTTTTATGGATTCCCCGATGAAACCCAACCATGCTCATTTCATGCAATCTGGCCTACTTGCTAATCCATCGCCCGTCATCGAGCTTGATCCGCTGCACGTTTGTTTGGATCCAGTTCGTCGGCGTCCATCGGCGGTTGCAAAAACTTTTTCACACGCCTTCACGCTAATCGAAGTCATGATTGTCGTCGTCATCTTAGGCATTCTTGCCGCCGTGGTGGTGCCAAAAATACTTGATCGCCCTGACCAAGCGAAGGTGACTGCCGCAAAGGCCGATATTGCCATCATCATGCAGGCGTTAAAACTATATCGGCTCGATAACGGTATGTATCCCGCAACCGAGCAAGGCTTACAGGCATTAACTCTAAAACCCACCTCTAAGCCGGAGCCGCCTAATTGGAAACAAGGCGGCTACATTGAGCGCCTGCCAAACGACCCGTGGAAAACGCCATATCAATATCTTTACCCCGGCATAAAGGGCGAGATTGATGTCTATAGCTTGGGTGCGGATAAGCAGCCTAGCGGCGAGAATAACAATGCTGATATTGGGTCATGGGCGCTTTGAAATTTCCGCCACGGTTAGTAAATGATCTCGAAAATAAAGTCGCCTATCCACGGGCGTGTAGAAGCATAAATGCCCGAAACAGCGCTAGGGGATTCACCCTTGTCGAAATACTGGTGGTGGTTGTTATTATCGGTATTGGGCTATCGATTACGGTCGCTAACTTATTTGTATCTGAAGAAGAGCGCGTCAGACAAGAGTCTGAACGGCTACTGGCGCTAATCGAAAAAACCCGTGACGAAGCCGCCTTTTCAGGCTATCCCATCGTCATGCGTTTAACCGATAAAGGCATTGAATTTTTGGTTCGCGACAGCAGCAGCCTTTCGCCCAAATGGCAAGACGCCACCAGCGCCTCACTTGCGCCCAGAGCCTGGCGTGAAGGTGTGGCAGCCTCGCTTATTGTTAAAAATCAAGATGCAACGGATAAAAAATCGACTCAAACTGTGACCTTTCTGCCGGCGGGGGTGAGTGCACCATTTATGCTGCGGGTGTATTCAGAAAAATTTGAAAAAAATATTGTCGGCGATGCCTTGGGCAATGTTTCGTTTGCGGGTGTGAGCGGTGCAGCGAGCACAAGCAACAATGAACGCCGATAAATTTAGGCGCGGCTTCACCTTAATTGAGGTCTTAATCGCGCTCGCCATATTGGCAATCGCCCTCGCTGCCACCATGCGCGCAACGGGCATGGCAACCACCACCGCAGAGACGGTAAAAATAAAAACCTATGCCACTTGGGTAGCCGAAAACCGCTTAGCGCAGCTCACGGCGGAGCGTATTTTTCCCGGCGTGGGCACGCAAAATGGCGACGCTACCATGGCGGGCATTACCTTTCAGTGGACACAAACGGCGAATGAAACGCCGAATAAAGATTTTCGTAAGGTCGACGTCGCGGTGACGTTACCCAATGAAACACAAAAGCGCACGACCTTGACGGCGTATCTATCCAGAGGTGATAGCAAATGAGGTGGCGTATCGTTAAGCATCAACACGCATTCACGCTCATCGAAGTGCTTGTTGCCATTGCTATTTTTGCCATATTGGCGCTCATTTCGTATCGCACATTAACGAGCGTGCTTGATACCCGGGAGCGCTTACAAAAAAGCTCGGCAGTGCTGCGCGATCAGGCGCTATTTTTTGCGCGTCTTGAAAATGATCTGAACGCCATCCTGCCACGCGCCAGCCGTAACGGTGATGGGCAACTCGAGAGCGCACTAGTGGTGGCAGCCACCACCAATGCCAATAATCCCGTCATCCGTTTTTCACGCGCAGGCTTTGCGGCCAATAGCGGCGATGAGGCTGCACCGCAGCGCATCGGCTATCGGCTCAACGAGAACCGCATCGAGCTCCTCATTTGGGATGGCATTGACCAAGCGCCACGCGCCGTGCCAACCGCCCATGTGGCTCTAAGAGATGTGCAAAATTTTCAATGGCGCGTTTTGGTTCGCGCCGAAAGCCGCGTTGGCGGGCAGACAAGTTGGCAAAACAGTTGGTCACCCATTGAGCAAAATATTGACGCCTTGGTAAAGCTACCCGCCGCATTAGAAGTTACCGTCACGCCGACTACCGGTGCTGCCATCGTTCGGCTATTTGCCCTTCGTGAGGTTCGCGGTGCAAGCTAAACCAAAACGGCAACAGGGTGCGGCGATTATTACCGCACTCCTGATCGTGGTGATTGTCGCCACCGTTGCTGCCACCCTGCTCGCCCAACAATCCGAGTCGCTGACACGGGTAGCGCGCGCAACGGAACGTACCCAGCTTATTCTTCATGCCAACACCACGCTCGACTGGGCGCGTACCGCATTACTGGTGCAACAGCGCAATTCCACCTATGTTTCACTTGACCAACCATGGGCCGAAGGCCTCGTTGCGCGTCCAATTGATACAGCTACTGCAGTCGGTGCGCTACGCGATGCTCAGTCAAAATTCAACATCAATAATTTAGTGGACGCGAGCGGAAAACGTCGTGACGCGGATATTGAAATATTCACGCGCCTTCTAACGGCACTCAAACTCGATAGCGCAATTGCGAATGCAATCGTTGATTGGATTGATAGTGACGATGACGTAATCAGCCTAGGCGGGGCGGAAAATGGTTACTACTGGGGTCTAAGCCCCGGTTATCGCGCCGCCAATCGTAGCGTATTGACGATTGATGAAATCCGCCGCGTTAAAGGTATTGATGACGACATATTCAATAGCCTAATCCCCTACATCACAGCACTTCCAACCGCCAGCATTGATCGCACCCGCATCAATGTCAACACGGCCTCCAGTCAATTATTACAAGCCGTCTTGGCAACAGAAGCAGCGGAGGAAGTGACCGCGCTAATACGGCTACGTCAATTACCGTACATCACGCTAGCCGATATAAAAGAGCGCAATAAAACCCTTAAGCCCGCCGCCGTTGATACGTTCCTCGATATAAAAAGCCGTTATTTTGAAGCCAGCCTTGCCATTACTGGTGAAGTCGCCCAAGTTCGTTTGGCCGCATTGTTGCAACTACAAAACGTCAACACACCATCTGCCGCAACAGCATGGCCAGCTATAATTTGGCTGAAAGAGGAGTGAAAAAACGAATTTGCCGAACTCATGATGGTGCATTGGTTAAAAATCCGCCTTGCTAAACTTTCGGTTGCGCACTCAATAAACATTCAACCTTACGAACGTATTCCCCCTCAGTCCCCCTTTTTCAAAAGGGAAAGTCTTAGTACCTCGATAGCCGCTTCAAATAAAAATAAACTCAACCACTTGCCTACTACCTTATTCATCCCCAACGCTGACACCTTCACGCCAGAAACACTGGTAGAAGCCGTTGCGTCCATTCCGGGCGATAAAACGCACAAGCGGGTTGCAACGCTCGCCATGCATGGCCAAACCAGCGCACTCGATAAACAAACCGATATTGTCATCGTCATCCCCCTAGCCCGCATCGCCTTCATCGACACGCGGCTACCGAATGTGTCGGCGGCCAAACGTGACCAGCTGGTCAATTTTGCAATTGAAGATAAGTTGACCATTGATCCTGCCACGGTACATGCGGTAGTGCTTGGCGCTTCCCTCACTAGTCCGCAACATTTCATCATCGCGGCGATGAGTAGCGATTGGTTATTCAAGGTTCTCGCATGGCTTAGCGGCGCTGGCATTCACCCGCGCTACGGCTATCCTGCGAGTGCGATGTACGCGGTCAACACAGCCGAATGGGTGGTGACATTGGCCGCAACCGAAGGTGTTGCCATTCGTCAAGACGGTCTTGCCTACGCGTTAGAAGCCAGTGATTTTTCCCATCCGCCATTTCAGTTGACCTTGGCACTGAATGAAGCGGTGGCGGCGTCGAGCGGACTTGCCTCGCCACGCGTCATTCGCATCATAAAAGCGCCCGATGTTGAGTTTGATAAAGCCACGTGGCAGTCCGAACTTGGTGGCGAGATCGCGCTCATTTTTGACGATGAAATCGAATCACCACGACAGATGAATGCCGCGCACAATTTGCTGATAGGTAGGTATCTGCCCGTCCATCAAGGCGTTTCAGCCATAAATGCCTTAAAACGCCCGCTAATTATAGGCTTTAGTATTTTAATATTGCATCTTACGTTCATCTCACTTGATGCATGGCGGCTGGAGCGGGAACGTGTCGCCATTGAGCAAACAATGCGGGATATATTTCTGAGCGCGTTTCCTGACGCCGTCGCCATCGTGAACCCGTCCTTACAACTGTCGCGGCAGTTAGTTGCGCTCAAAACTGAGCGCGGCATTGCCATAGATGTCACGCGCGAATTATTAGCGCTGGCCGCGATCACAACGCGTGATGTTGCATTCGCAGTAGTCAACGTGAACGCAGACCAACAACAAGTCACGCTGCAACTCGCAACGCTCGATAGCGATGCTCAACAAAATCTGCAATCGCAACTAGCGTCAATAAAAAAGCCGTATCAAAGCACGCTCACTAACGTCGCTGGCGTTACCACCATAGTGATCCGTCGAGGCGATAAGTCGTGATGAAAACGCTCATTAATAATCAAGTGATCGCGCAACTTCGCGAAAACTGGCAATTACTACCAACCGCACGCCAGCATGTGTTGTTGATTGCACTTGCCTGCTTAGCGTTAGGCTTAATCTGGGCGCTTATCTATCAACCAATTCAAGCCAGCCGCGCGGTCAATACGGCGCGTATTAGCGCGTTGCAATCCTCGCTCTCACAGATAGAGCGCGATAGCGCGGAACTGAAGAAACTTGAAACGATTGCGCCGGTGGCCGACAAAAATAGTAAAGCCAACGCCGATAGCGCGCGGCTTGAAGCGCTCTATGGACCAAGCAGTAACGTCACCGTGCTCGCTGACGGGCGTTTTCAAATAACTACCAGCAATACGCAATACGCGGATTGGCTCACCAAAACCGACGACGCACTCAGTCGTTTTAACGTCGCTATTTCGGAAGTCAAGCTCAACCGCGCCCTAGGCAACGCCGAGAAAGTAGTCAACGCAACGCTCACATTGAAGGTGACGCGGTGAAACTAAAATGGCTCATCATCATTGGCGTATTGACCATCATTGTTGCCACGTGCGCGATGATTCCTGCCACATTAATTGAAGTGCAGATCAATGAGCGGCTTAAAAATACCGGCGTATTTCGCGTCACAGGCGGCACGATCTGGTCAGGCCAAGGCACACTGCAATTAAAACAAGGTCGCACCCACCAGATGGCGGCATTCATCAGTTGGTCATTCGCGCCAACATCATTACTGAGCGCACGCCTAGGCGTTGATGTGGCCGCCGCGGGTGCTGATGTAAACGGTCGCGCACGCATCGCATTCGGGCTCGTCAACGCAAAAATAACCAACACCGATATTGCAACAACCTTTGAGGTCGTGAATCGGTTTAGCCCCTTTTTGCTGATAATGCGGACCAGCGGTGAAGTACAGCTACGCGCTGGCGAGACGCCATTCACGTTAGGTTATGCTACGCCACACGCGACCAGTGGCACGCTCAAAGCCACCGTGAGCAAACTCAAAGTGCGCACCCTTGGCGGCGACGACATTGGTCGCTTTGCCGCGACGCTAACCTTTGACAAACAAAATACAGCGTACAACATTGATGACTCAAATGGCCTACTTAGGCTCTCTGGTGGCGGCAATATTTCGCGCAGCAGCCCACGTGAATTTCGCTATGTCGGCAGTGCCGTCGTCTCACGGGCGACACCGGCATGGTTGACGGCAAGCTTAATGGCCGTCGGCAGACCATCACTGGATGGACGCATTCAACTGGATTACAAAGTTAATTTTTAATCCAGTTGACTAAACATTCCAAATCAATGACTCACCACCCCTATCAAGCACCTTGGTGGCTAGGCAGCGGTGACGCGGGCGCACATTTGCAAACGGTGTACCCGGCGCTATTTGGGTCACGATCTGCCATTACCTATTCCCGCGAGCGTTGGGAAAGCACCCCAAACGGCACGCCAGACGGTGACTTTATCGATGTTGATCGTATTAGCGCCACGATTGCCGCGCGAGACAAGCCGATGCTAGTGGTCTTTCACGGCCTCGAAGGTCACTCGCAAAGTCCCTATGCGTTAAATCTTATGCAGGAAGCACAGCAGCGCGGCTGGCGCGGTATGGTGGCACACTTTCGCGGCTGTAGCGGTGAAATCAATCGTCTGCCACGCGCCTATCACTCTGGCGATGCGGCAGAAATCGAATGGATATTACAGCGCGCAAAAAGTGAATCGCCCTCCGAGGCCTTGTACGTAGCCGCAATATCGCTCGGCGGCAATGCAACAATGAAATGGTTAGGCGAGGCCGGCGCAAATGCCGCAAAAACAGTGAGCGCTGCCGCGGCCATTTCTGCACCGCTCGACTTAATGGCCGCAGGCGACGCGCTCGAACGTGGCTTTTGCAAAATCTACACTAAAAACTTTCTCATCACCATGAAGCGGAAGTCGCTCGCGAAATTGGCCTTGCATCCGGGCATATTTCCACGAGAAGTCGCCGAGCGCGCCACCACACTTCGGCAATTTGACAATCACATCACCGCACCCTTGCACGGCTATCGTGACACCGACGATTACTGGACCCGTGCCTCCGCCAAACCGGGTCTTGCTAACGTGGGGGTGCCCTCACTGGTCTTAAACGCCTTAAACGATCCCTTCATGCCTGCCAGCGCCCTGCCCGCGAAAGCCGATGTATCACGCCACGTCACGCTAGAGCAGCCCGCTAAAGGTGGCCATGTTGGTTTTCTAAGCGGTCAATTTCCGGGGCACGGCAGATGGATGTCTGAACGCGTGATGCGGTTTTTTGAGGGCGGCGGATAGGGGTAGCTTTTTTGGAACCGCCGCTGGACGCCGATGGACGCCGATGAGCGCCGATAAAACCTTAAACGCGAAAGCATTGTTGAGTTTGATCGAGCCTTCAATCGCATCGCTCTATCATTCCGACAGAGCATTGTTTCATCAAGCTTTGATCCATCCTATCCGTCGACTTCAAATTACAACGCGGGCAAGATTCGTCACAACAACGTTCGGAATGACAGCGCTGGGTTTCGGATTGACAGCGCTTGGTTGTTATCGACGTTCATCAGCGCATCGGCGGTTCCAAATTGTTTTATCGGCGTACATCTGTGTCAGTTCAAATTCGTCGGTGCTTCCTAATTATTTAATTGGCGTGAATCGGCGTCCTCGGCGGGTAAACTAGAGCTTTACTTTTTCACTGACCGCCACCATGACAATTGCCACCGATATTTTCAAAGCCTACGACATACGCGGCATTGTCGATAAAACGTTAACCGTAGAAACTGTAGAGCGGATTGGTCAAGCGCTCGGCAGTGAAGCTATCAGGCATGGTGGCACTGAGATAGTGATTGGTCGAGATGGTCGACTCTCTGGCCCTAAACTTTCAGCCGCACTTGCACGAGGTATGCAGTCAACCGGCATTAACGTGATCGATATTGGTGTGGTCGCGACACCGATGGTCTATTACGCCGCCATTGAGCTAGGAGCACTTTCCGGCGTGATGGTTACAGGCTCGCATAACCCGCCGGAGTACAACGGCATTAAGATGGTCATCGCAGGCGAGACCTTAGCGCTGGATGCGATTCAAGCGCTCCTGAGACGTATTCAAGCTAATGATTTCGTTATCGGCGCGACGGGTGTCGGCGGTGGCAACTACAGCACCAAAAATATTAACGACGCCTATATCGCGCGCATCGTTAGCGACGTAAAGCTCAAACGAAAAATGAAAATTGTGATGGACTGCGGCAACGGCTCGCCTGCGGTTGTGGCAAAGCCCTTGTTTGAGGCGCTTGGTTGTGACGTGATTCCACTTTTTTGTGAGGTCGATGGCAACTTTCCAAACCATCATCCCGATCCATCGCAGCCTAAAAACTTGGCGGATGTTATTCGCGTCCTAAAAGAAACCGATGCTGAATTAGGCATTGCCTTTGATGGCGACGGTGATCGATTAGGCGTCGTCACCAAAGATGGGGAGATTATTTTCCCCGACCGGCAACTAATGCTTTTCGCCGCCGATGTGCTGTCGCGCTCACCCGGCGGCACGGTGATATTTGATGTGAAATGTTCACGCAATGTTGCACCATGGATTCGCCAACATGGCGGCGTGCCGCTGATGTGGAAGACGGGTCACTCACTGATTAAACTCAAAATGAAAGAAGTGAATTCGCCACTATCGGGTGAGATGAGCGGCCATATATTTATTAAAGAGCGCTGGTATGGATTTGACGACGCACTTTACTGCGGCGCACGTTTATTGGAAATCATCAGCGCGTTTGCAGATGCCAACGCACCCCTCAAAGCGCTGCCAGATGCCATCTCAACACCGGAGCTGAATTGGAAACTCGCTGAAGGTGAACCGCACGCCATCATTGAGCGCCTACAAAAAACCGCCAATTTCACCAACCCGATTGAAATCATCACCATCGATGGTATACGCGTCGAATACGCGGACGGTTTTGGCTTAGCCCGGGCATCCAACACCACGCCGGTGATTGTGCTCAGATTTGAAGCTGATACTGATGCGGCGCTAGCCCGCATCAAAGAAGATTTTCGTCGTGTGCTGCAGCCCGCAAAATCTGATGTGGCGCTTCCGTTTTAGGGTGCTAGGGTTCTAGAATTTGGCTGTTATGCCGAACGGCTGTTGTGAAAAATTTCATTAGCACTCGACGCACGCAAGTTGAAACTAATCATTGCCCCATGACGTATCGATGGCTTGCAACGTAAACTGAATAATTGTCAATAGCAACTCGACCCAACTCCCGGAGCCTCAAAATGAACGACCTTACCGCTGTCAAACCAATCCCACGCCTAACCTCACTTTCGCATGGCGGTGGCTGCGGCTGCAAAATCGCACCGGCTATCTTGCAGCAGATTATTTCAAAATCAGGCAATCCGATTTTTCCGAAGGAATTATTGGTGGGCATTGAAACCTCCGACGACGCGGCGGTGTATCAAATTAACGAGCATCAAGCGATTGTGGCGACTACTGATTTTTTTATGCCAATTGTCGATGACCCGTATGATTTCGGTCGTATTGCCGCCACCAATGCCATATCGGACGTGTATGCGATGGGGGGCACGCCGCTGTTTGCGCTAGCGCTAGTGGGAATGCCCATCAATACCTTGCCGCTGGATCAAATTAAATTAATTTTGGATGGCGGCGAATCGGTGTGTCGTGATGCGGGCATCCCGATTGCGGGCGGGCACACCATTGATTCTGTTGAGGCAATTTATGGTTTGGTCGCCATCGGCATCGTTGACCCTAAAAATTTGAAGCGCAATGCCGGTGCTAAACCGGGCGATAAATTAATTTTGAGTAAGCCGCTTGGCGTGGGCGTGCTATCCGCTGCGCTCAAAAAAGAAAAACTCAGCGCTGAAGGCTACAAAGCGATGATCGACTCCACCACCAAGCTCAATAAACCCGGCATCGAGCTCGGCAAATTGGCGGGAGTGAATGCGTTAACGGATGTAACGGGTTTCGCGCTGCTAGGCCACTTAATTGAAATTTGCAAAGGCTCAAAAACCAACGCCACTATTTATTGGGACAAGTTGCCGCTCATTGATGGTGTGCTCGAAATGGCAACAGCCGGGTTCGTTACCGGCGCATCTGGCCGCAATTGGGATGGCTATGGGCATGATGTGGTGATGGATAAAAAATTTGGCGAGCCACACCGTAATCTACTCACCGACCCGCAAACCTCTGGTGGCCTATTGGTGGCGTGCGACCCAAGTTCTGTTAATGATGTGATGAAAATATTTTATGAGGATGGCTTTTATAAGGCGGCAGTTATCGGCGAAGTGGGCGTGGGTGAGGCGAAAGTGTACGTATTATGATAAATAGAAAGTCGTTTATCGACGGGCACTTTCAAGTAAATAGTGCTGGAAGTGACCGTGGATAAATGAGTTTTTTATTTAACGTAAAGACTAATTGGCGCAAACCTACGCAACTTCGCGGTGTCTCAACTTAATCCTAAGTAATTGCGAGACGCCAGATGAAAAATAGCCCAACAACGTTGACGCCAACCCCGTCACAATATGGTTGTACGAATGCCGCGGCCGCCGTGCTCACCCGCTTTCACCAAGTACGCGCTCAAACGCTGGCGCTAAAGGCGCCGTTGTCGGCCGAGGATATGAGCCTGCAATCGATGCCAGACGCGAGTCCCACTAAATGGCATTTAGCGCATACCAGCTGGTTTTTTGAGACGTTTGTGCTGGCCAAGTTTGAGCGCAATTTCAACCCGTTTCAGGCTGATTTCAAAGTATTATTTAACTCTTATTACAACGGCGTCGGTGAGAAACATCCAAGTAGTGAGCGTGGTTTAATTTCACGCCCCGATGTTGCTACCGTACTTGCCTACTGTGAAAATATCACCGCGCGGGTAGATGCGCTATTTCGCCGAGGTGCAGCGTCATCTGAGGCAATTCAGCTTATCGTGCTCGGCTGCCATCATGAGGAACAACATCAAGAGTTGCTGCTCACCGATATCAAACATCTATTATCAAAGAACCCTGCCAAGCCCCAATACAAAACACGCTGGCCGCTCGTCAGCGTGAATGCCCAACCACAACAATGGGCACATTTCGCGGGAGGCTTAATCAATATTGGGCACGACATTAACGCCCCATTTTTTGCCTTTGACAATGAATCGCCGCGCCACAAAGTGTGGATTGACCCATTTGAAATCGCGACGCTGCCAGTCTCATATGGGCAATACGCGGCGTTTGTCGATGCGGGTGGCTATGAAACACCAGACTGGTGGTTATCGCTCGGCTGGGATTGGCTACAGACACAAAAAATTACCGCACCACTCTACTGGCAAAAACATGAAAACCAGTGGCACACGTTCACCCTGCATGGCATGGTGCCAATCGAGGCCAATACACCCGCTTGTCACTTAAATTATTTTGAGGCTGATGCCTTTGCGCGTTGGATGTCTGCAACTAGCGCTACCCACCGAGGTGTGCGCCTTCCCACCGAATATGAGTGGGAGCAGATGGCTACAGCTAGCGCGATTAGCGTAATTGACGCTATTGCGAACGCTAATTTGCTATCACCAATCTTTAGTCAAAACGCCCTACATCCATTAGCGCCACGCGACCATGCGCTGGCAAGTACAACAACACCGGCACCGCAACAACTCTTCGGTGACGTATGGGAATGGACCCAATCGTCCTATGGCGCGTACCCAAAATTTCAAGCTGCTACGGGTGCGGTGGGCGAATATAACGGTAAATTTATGTGTAACCAATACGTTTTGCGCGGCGGCTCGTGCGTCACACCACGTGCGCATATTCGTTCAACCTACCGTAATTTTTTTCCACCGGACGCACGCTGGCAATTTAGTGGGCTCAGATTAGTGCGCTGAGATCGGCTTGGTTAGCGTCAATGACGCACGCCAGATGGCGTCAGCACAACCCTAAAATTTCATTTTTGTCGTCGATTTGCGACTTTTTAAGCCGACGCATTCAACCCATCAGCCACCACGTGCCTCTTTCAGTCCAGTTAGAACATTTAAGATCCTTCGGGAGGTTGTAGGTAGTTGCGATTGTGCCCACGATGTTGTATCCCGTAACAAAATTAGTTGGCAGCTTATTCCAATCAGGCCATGTCAGCGATAAACTCATCCTACAATATTTTGTGAGATTCGATATGTGTAAACGTTTTGGTCAATTCTTGTTTTGTATGCTTTGTATGACGTCGCTATTCACGTTTGCGCAGACGGGAAATCCGCAGTTAGGCCGCACTTTGTATTCCAACAATTGCTTAAGCTGCCATGGAGGCCCACCAAGTTTTGATTCTCGCGTCCGCCGCGCGGCAAATAATATTGGCGTGCTCAATTCGGCGATTAACAATGCCAATGGCATGCAGTTCCTTAGCTTCCTATCGACCGAGGATCGTGCCAACATTGTTGCCTACATTGCTAACCCAAACGGCAGTGGCCCCATACAGCAAGCCCAGACAATAATCTTTCCGGTATTAAATTCTTTTGTGTGGAATGGCATCGGCACTCCGCTAACTGCAACGGCCTCATCGTCGTTAGCCGTGAGCTACGCGGTGCAGTTTGGCAACTGCACCATTGTTAACAATCGACTCATGGCCTTTGGCACGGGCTCATGCACGATTGCCGCAACACAAACGGGTAACGCATCATTCTTCCCTGCACCGCAGGTCACACGCTCGGTCACTATCGGCGTAGGCGATTTTTCAGATATGTGGTGGGCGGGGTCGGCTCAAAATGGCTGGGGTATGTCGGTGCAGCAGCACGGCACGACCCAATTTAATGCCGTTTATGTTTACGATACCGAGGGCAAAGCGCGTTGGTTTGTGATGCCGGGCGGGGCATGGAATAGTAATTTCACCACCTACAGTGGGTTGGTCTATCAGCCTACCTCTGCCCCATTTAATGCCTACGACAAAACTAAATTTAACGTGCCGGGTGCGGCTGGCACAGTGACGTTGAGCTATCAGGCAAATGGCACGATGATATTCACCCACAACATTAGTGGTATCAGCGGTGCGAATGCCACCAAGACAATGGAGCGGCAGCTTTTTGCGGGCGGCAGTGCGCCCTTCAAGGCTAATGATCTTTGGTGGGCAGGTGTAGCCGAAGACGGCTGGGGAATCAATATTGCGCAGCAACAGGGCAATTTATTTGCGGTCTGGTACACCTACGGCGCAGACGGTAAAGCCACTTGGTTTGTGCTGCCAGAAGGCACCTGGACCGGCAACACGTATGAAGGAAAGCTGTACTCAACGACCGGCTCCAGTTGGTTCGGCGTTTATGACCCGACAAAAGTCGCCGTTACCGAAGTAGGCACACTCAAATTTGCGTTTACCGATATTGTGAATGGCGTGGCGAATAAAGCGGCCATGACCTACACCATGACGCTGCCGGTGCCGGTCACCCAAACTAAGAACATCGAGAGGCAGGCATTTTGATGAACGCTATGTTTATAAAACGACTTTGCGTGGCGGCGCTACCGATGCTTATCATCGGCTGCGCGAACGTCTCACCGTCTCAACGTGGCACGTTGTCAAAGCCTGAAATGCAGTTCGATTTTGATCGTGCGGCGAGTGCAATCACCAGCCACACCTATGCCAGTAAAGAGGCAGCCTCAGGCGGTAAGGCAGTGGGCGGCGGCGGCTGTGGTTGTACGTAATACGATTTACAAATCAATAGTCTTTAATTCTTAATCCTATTGTCATTGCGACAGCGCATGGTTTTGTTATACGACTAGGAATCTCATCAGTTATGTGGTGTTGCGTAGCGGCTACGATTGCTCACAACAGCGTTCGGCGTGACAAGTGTTGACGATCACTATTTCTAAAATCTATTCACTTCTGACCTGAAAGCGGAACAAGGTCGATGGTGTATCTACGGCAACAACGCCGGCACAACCAATGCCGCTGCCACTACCGTTGACATACGCTCAGGATTAAAAAATTGTGTTGGCGCCGCTTCAGCATCGATGATGCCAATAATATTGCCCGCTTCGTCAAATAACGGGATGCAGGCCTCTGACTGCACCGCATCATCACATACATAAAAGCCGCCGCCCTCCGCCACGTACGCGGCAACATCATCAATCACGCGGGCGGAGCCTTCCAGCCCCACGGTGCTATTGGTACTAGATTTTGCGAATTCGCTATTTAATGGAAATTCAGCGCGTGAAGCGCGACCGCGGTAGGCTAGCTTCACTAATACGCGCTCGGCTCGTTGGTTATTACGTGCTTGATAGATGCCCAACCAATCTGACCCTGACATTTGTGTAGCGTGCTCGACGACTTGGTTTAGCAATAACAATTTACGGGTGGTGGCATCATTGCGCCCCGCCAATATTGGCGTTAAGTCATACAGTGTCGGCGATAGGTCATCAATCAACGAACATGTGCCGTCTTCACTTTGCATGGGCACGGGGTAGCGGTAGAGCGTATCCAACTTAAAATCTGTCGGTAACACGCCCATCGCACCCATGATGCCTTGAATAGCCTTAGCGATAACGGGGGTATGCGGCAAGTATCGATCAAGATCGGCGCGAACGAGGTAAGTTTGAATACGGGTGTGCATGTTTTGTATGGTCATGGGGTGGATTGGTGCGCCTGTAAAAGCGCCTCCGTCAAATCATCAATCAACTCTTGAGCGTCCTCAATACCAACCGACAGCCTAAGCAAATCGGGTGGTGCCGGTGTGCCCTCGCCTTCCACACTGGCACGGTGTTCAATCAAACTTTCCACACCCCCAAGCGAGGTGGCGCGCTTCCAGAGCGTGGTGTGCGCCGCTACCGCGATGGCGATAGTTTCCCCACTGTTTGTGGCCGATGGTTGAAAACGAATCGACATCATGCCGCCAAAGCCGCCCTGCATCTGTTTCGCGGCAATGGTGTGCCCTTGAAATGCAGGCAGCCCTGGGTAGAGCACGTCGGCGATTTGCGGATGTATAGAAAAATGCTCGGCAATTTTTTGCGCACTCGCACACGCCACTCGCACGCGCGGAAACAGCGTGCGCATCCCGCGCATCAGCAGCCACGCTTCAAATGGCCCAGCAATGCCGCCAATCTGTGCGCGGATGCTGCGAATACGTTGCCATGTTTCGCTATCGCGTGCGCATGTGAGCGTGCCTGCTACTACATCTGAGTGACCATTCAAATATTTTGTTGCGGCATGCATCACAATGTCAGCACCATGTTCAATCGGTCGCGTCAACACGGGTGTGGCAACGGTCGAATCGACCGCCACCAATGCGCCCGCCGCATGGGCGCTTTCGCAAGTTGCCGCGATGTCAGTAATGCTCCATAGCGGATTCGCAGGCGATTCAATCCACACTAGTTTGGTTTGGCCGGGCTTTAATGCCGCCCGTACGGCCACCAAATCTGTCGCATCGACAAACGTAATATCCAAGCCCCAGCGTGTGGCAAAAGTCTTCAACCAGTTACGTAGTGCCCAATACATTACAGTAGGGGCGATGACGTGATCCCCCGGATTCAGGGCTTGAAACACGGCTGTGGCCGCTGCCATGCCGGACGCAAATAATAGTGTTTGATGCCCACCTTCAAGCGCGTTTAACACCGCCTCCGGCTGTTCAAAGGTTGGATTATTGTCGCGCGCATACACCCGACCATTGCGATATTGGTTGTCCTCGTCGCGAATGTAGGTAGTGGACGTATGAATCTGACCGACGATTTCTTTGGTCTTGTCGTCAATAAAACCTAGCGCCTGCGCGGCGATGGATTCAGGTTTATGTTTTTTCATATTATTTCTAACTTGGTCGTTGGCGTAACGTCTGGCTTTGCTTCTACTTTTGCTTCTAATCTCGGCTCTATTTTTGGGTCGATTTTCGATAGCGGCCGATCAATAAATTTCACCTCCAACCCACGCGATGCCATCCAATCCGCAACCGCGAACCCAGTCGCACGCCGCCATGGACGAAGCTCGTGCGGCTGATAGCGTTTCACTTCCATGAGTTCGGGAGAGAGCTTAATTTCGCCGACACATTTTGCAAAGTAGCAAAGCATGACTTCATTTTTTTGCTCAAAAATATAGTTGCCGATAATTTCCGTTTCAATCACATCAAGATTAGTTTCCTCTTTTACCTCGCGCGCCACCCCATCCAGCGGCGCTTCATTTCGCTCTAAAAATCCGGTGATGAGCGCAAAGAAACCTTCCGGCCAGCCAGCACCACGGGCGAGCAATATCGTGCCTTCATGTTCTATCAATACGCCGACGGCGGGTACGGGATTATCGTAATGAACGTAACCGCAAGTGTCATTCGGGCAAGCCAGCCGTGTTGTCGCGCCGCCGTCTTCGTTGAATTCACGATTCGCAAGTGGCGTGGTGCAACGGGGGCAGTAGGTGAGAGCGGGTTGGGACATTGTTCTTCAATGGTTGAGGGCGGGTGCGATTCCTAGCGAGAAGCCGCTCGGAATGACAGAATTTTGAGTGGTTTTTTGCAAAAAAATTACCACTGTAAAACGATTTACAAACGCAAAAAATGAAATACTGCTGTCATTCCGAACGCTTTTGTGAGGAGTCTTACCCGCGTCAAACAAACCTCAAGCCGCATAATTTCCCGGGAAAAAACGTCGCTCTATCAGCTCAATCAAAATATGAATCACCTTAATGTGCAGCTCCTGCACGCGATCTGCGTACCCGCTGGTGCCGAGTGTGACGACATCGACATCTGCCAATTTACCTAGTGCACTATCGGCTTTGCCGGTCAGCGTCACTACCTTAATGCCATTCGCCTTGGCATACTCGGCGGCTTTAATTACGTTGGCGCTTTTGCCGCTGGTTGAGATACCCAGCAATACATCGCCTTCACGGGCATGCGCTTCGAGGTAGCGTGAAAATATAAAGTCGTAGCCGTAATCATTACCCACACAAGAAATATGCGATGGGTCACTGATTGATACCGCTGCCAGCGCTTTGCGGTCATTGCGATAGCGGCCTGATAACTCTTCGGCAAAATGCATGGCGTCGCACATTGAGCCGCCGTTACCGCAAGAAAATATGCGTCCTTTATGTTCAATTGACGCGCCAATCACTTCCGCTGCCTTGGTGATATTTTCCAAGACTTCAGGAGAAGCCATCAACTGCGCTAAGGCTTCTGCGGATTGCTTAAGATTCTTGCTTACGACATCTAAGGCAGTGGTCATGATTTATTTACTCGCCATATAGGCAGCCACACTATCCAGTGCAGCCGCTAAACCTGCGGGATTGGTGCCGCCCGCCATCGCCATATCGGGCTTGCCGCCGCCCTTTCCGCCGACTTGTTGGGCGACGTGATTCACCACTTCACCTGCCTTATATTTGCCGATCAAATCGGCGGTAACACCCGCAGCGATTTGCACCTTATCGCCTTCAACCACGGCCAGCACGATGACACCGGATTTTAATTTTTGCTTTAGCTGATCCATTGTTTCACGCAGTGCTTTGGCATCTACGCCATCGAGCTTGGCAACAAGCACGTTCACGCCATTCACGCTAACGGCTTTATTCAGTAGCTCGTCCCCCGCCGACGCGGCTAACTTTGATTTCAGCGTGCTGAGTTGTTTTTCTAGCTCTTTTAGGTACGCTAAAGTTTGGCTGATTTTGGATTCGAGCTCACTTGGTTGTGCTTTTAATAATGCTGCCGCGTTATCGAGCGCGCGATTCATGGCTTGCACATGTTCAAATGCCACGCCGCCTGCCACCGCTTCAATACGCCGCACACCCGCCGCTACGCCGCCCTCGCTCACCACTTTGAATAAACCAATATCTCCCGTGCGTTCCACATGTGTGCCGCCGCAAAGCTCTTTGGATGAGCCGATTTCAAGCACGCGCACCTCATCGCCGTATTTCTCGCCAAACAGCATCATCGCACCGGTTTTTTGTGCGGCCTCAAGCCCCATCACCTTCGCGCTGGTGGCGGCATTTTTCAAAATCTCGGCATTAACGATGTCTTCTACCTTGGCGATTTCAAGGGCTGTCATCGGCTGATTGTGGGCAAAGTCAAAACGGGTTTTGTCTTGATCGACCAGTGAGCCTTTTTGCTGCACGTGGCTGCCTAACACTTCACGCAAAGCCTTGTGCATGATGTGGGTGACCGAATGGTGACGCATCACGCGGGCGCGCACGTCGAGATTTACGCTCGCTTTTACGGTGTCACCGATTTTCAATGTGCCATTCACCAGTTTGCCGTGATGCCCGAATACATCTGCCTGCACTTTAGCGGTATCACTGACTTCAAATGTTGCCGCAACAGACGACAACACCCCAACATCGCCCACCTGCCCGCCAGACTCCGCGTAAAACGGTGTGGTATCTAACACCACTACCCCCGCCTCGCCAGCGCCTAAGGCATTTACAGCCGCGCCATCACGATAGAGTGCTAGCACCTGCCCCGTGGCGCCAAGTGTTTCGTAACCTTTGAAGTTAGTCTTCGCACCATCGTAAGTGAGTTTTTCTTTGGCGCTAAATTTACCCGCACCGCGTGAACGCGTTTGCTGCTCCACCATCGCACGATCAAAGCCAGCCATATCCACTTCAAAGCC
>Ga0105049_10000281_pt1 | contig 53132 bp, 43 predicted proteins | sample MAT06_FD_78087 | JGI IMG/M metagenome (GOLD analysis project Ga0105049, IMG submission 78087) | Freshwater microbial communities from Lake Fryxell liftoff mats and glacier meltwater in Antarctica - MAT-06 | ecosystem: Environmental > Aquatic > Freshwater > Ice > Liftoff microbial mat | place...
AACTCAACAACGCCTTGAAGGGAGGATAACTGACCCGCATTGGGGTTGCCTTCGACTTGGATGCCGCGCCAGAAGGCGCCGCAGGCATTGGAAATACGCCCGCCATCGACTGTTAGTTTTCCGCCGGGACGCACTTTAATAATACCATTGGCCGGCATGAACACTGTGGATGAGATTTTAAGGTGAACTCCAGCAGGGATTTCAATATTCATCGTTAAATACTTTTCCGAATCCCACTCAATTAGGCCATTCTGAGAGGTGCTAGCAAGTGTATTGAATTCCAACGACTTTGAAACTGGCGGAAGCGCTGCTGACCACACGCCGCGCCCGAAAGTGCAAACCCTCAATTCATTTGCACAACGGTTGATCCTAATCTCAGTAACTCGAACATTGGGAATATTTCCATAGCGACCCCATGTACTATCATTTTCTTCCCTCATCCAAACTCCTGCATCTGAGGCGAGAAAAACGCGACCATCCGTTCCGGGCTGATACACCAATCCGTTCATTGGCATGTTCGGCAGCGACTCATTGGGATCCATATTCTGCCAAGTTAAGCCTTTGTTCAAGCTTCTCCAAACCTTAAGACTATGATCAAAACCAGTAAAACTGGCCCAAATCTCCGAGGCATTGCTTGGATTCACACTGAGGCCGGTAATCAATCCACGGAAACTGCCATTGGCATCATTGTGCATCGGAAGAAATTCTGTTCGATCTTCAAATGAAATGCCACTGGAATCAATACTTGACCGATCCTCGCAAACAAGAAAACTAGACAAGAGATACTCTGCACTGAGCCCGGTTTCAACTCCATTTTCATATATCCCACCGGTAACTGCGTAGACTACATTGGGATCATCTTCTCCAACTTCTAGTTCAGATATTATTCTAAAACCACGATATGACAGCCCCTCATTCTCGCGGATATCAGAATCCAAACTCCAAAGATCTGTTGGGGTCGCGTTATTTGTCAGACTGTCTGGCTGGGCCTTCAATCGCTTATACACTTCCGATAGCCCCACCAATACTTCGCCGGTTTTATGTACTTCCTTTACTTGAAATGTATTGCCAAAAATAGCCTTGCATTCTGGCTCTTGTGAGTCGCGCGGACTAGGAGTTATGCTTGAAAGGCATTCTGCCGAACCACGGCGCTCCTCTTTTTCATTAATCCAGTCAAAGGTTCTGCTATAGGAACGATTGTTACCTTTATACAAGAAAACGTCGTATGCATCAATGGCTTGCGCGGCATATCCATCTCCGGCACTTTGAAAGAGCCAGGTCGTATTTTCATTTTGCGGAGAGGTATAAACTATGCCATTATCCTGATGAGCGGATATAAATCGGCCTTGGTGTTTTTCTGAATCGTCAAAACTCCAGATTGTACTGACATCTAAACCATGTATTTTTCGAGTCCAGCCCGAGGGTCCATCCCACGCCGTGTCCTTGATTGAGATTCCACCATCATGTCCCTGCCACAACCAAGGATCGGAGATGAGAGGGGCAATAGGCTCAAAAACTAGCTCATGACAATCCGCGTGATTCTGTGTTGCAGTTTCATAGTCTCCCAAATTGATGATTGAAAGGGGAAGTCCAACCTCAATAGCGCTATTCGCTGTGTCTGGATCAAAAGAACCTTCGACAGCGGTAAAGCCGTAAGCAATTCGGTCATTATTTCCCGGATGAATGGCCAAAGCATTCCATGTTGGGCTAATTATACTAAATGGGTTCAACCCGCACTCAAGGGTTACGGGCGTTTGGATCACATTAATCACAGACCATTGTCCGTTTATATAGACAACTAGGTAAGCGGTTGGTCGGCGAATGGCATTCCCTAAGCACTGAAACTCATCTGATCCAATGATATAGGCATAAATACCTGTGCTTTGATTCAATGTTGAAAATAAGGCAATATTGATTTGGCTGACTACAAAGGTACTGTCAAGACCAGGGATTGAATCCAAGTTGTTAGATGCGCCTGAAATGCACTCGAAGGTTTGTCCTCCATTTAAACTTTGGTACACTGCTTTTCCGGATGCATAAATGGCTCCAGAAGTCGTTGTGTCAAATTGGATGTTCCTAAAATTAGTGGGCACATTTCCTTCGTCATTAATACTCAACGCTAAGTCCCAAATCACATTTGCATTTGCTTCTTGTGCATTCAATGTTCTGAATAATCCGATTGATGTAGCTATCCAAATTTCATCGTCATTTGAGGGATTAACCTCAATCTTTCGGATTGTCCCGCCATTTATAAAATAAGGAAGCAAATTACCATTCATTGGCTGCCAATTTTCACCGCTATCGTCTGAGCGATACACTCCCGTGGTGAATACAGGATTTATCCAATAATGGCTTTGCGTAATAGTAGCCGGAAGGATATCGTCACTCGCTCCTGTTGCGAGATACAACATCTGATTATTCTGGTTACTAATGCATATATCTGCAGCGCTTGTCATTGGAATTTGATTATCTGTATTGAGATTATGCCATTCTGCGCCACGGTCAAGACTTCTCCATAAACCACCGTGGCTTGAACAGGCATAAACAGTCCAATTCGGCATTCCATCGACTTCATGACCATACAATGGGTCAAATGCTATTCGTGCAATTCGCCCAGCCCATGGTTGAGCGCTAGCATTGCTGGGCTGGGGACCTTGATACTCCCAATCGGCTTCATACGTATCATAGTTTTCATCAAGAAACGAATCAACATAATCAATAAAAGCAGCAGATGCAATCCCAATGTCCCCATGTGGATACAAACGCGGCCCCCAAATCATTCTCAATCTTTCTATTTGACGATTTGGCCCTCCCTCATCCTCTTCTGTGGAGGGCACGAACTGCTCAGGATCATAATAGTCCAAAAGGAATTGCTGGAAATTAATTGCTGGCTGAGCCATGCTTTGAATAGTGCTCATGAAAATCAGAATCACTGTAAATCTCAGGAGGGCGATGCTTAGAATTCTCATAGTTCAAGGAATTAGTGTTAGACATAAATCTTTCAGAGAGCATCTGAAATATCACTTCAGATGGATTCAAACCTATTCATTTGAAACGACCTGTTCCCACCAAAAACGGAATTCGGCAGGTTTAAGGTAGAATTCGGTAGGTATTGGGTGGAATTCGGCGTACTAACATGAAAATGTTCAGCGCCTTTCTCTGGATCAAACTATGGGGTATTCACGCGCAAGAAAGGAGAATCTCAATGAACTTTGCCCACTGGATTGCCTAGGATATATCAATCACTCAACATCAGTTGCACCGCCGGAAAGCTCTAAGAGGGCATATAGAGAAGTTTTGATACGCAAGCAAGCAATCGGTATGAGCGTTTCTCGATCTCCGCTCTCACTCTGTTTCTCGCTCTATTTTTTTTCACTCCCACGGCACACCGGTGCGAAGAAAGTCCTGCGATAGACCCTAGAGACTTTTCTTACGTCTCGTATATAAGTCAATAAACAGAAGCGAGCGCTAATTAGCCACTTCACTCATGAACTTAATCCGCATCAATCGCAGCGGCTCCTCTTCAAAGTCGCCGTCGAAATGCTTCTCCGCTGCGCGGATCTCATCCGATTCAGACTCCATGAAATAATCCATGATGTCTGATTGAGAATCCTCATCGATTTCATCATCGATATAATACTGGATATTGATCTTAGTGCCAGACGACACAATCGCGTCTAACTCATCAAGCAACTCCGTCATTGGTTTACCGAGGCCTTTTGCAATATCAGGCAAAGGAATTTTCTTATCGATGTTTTGAATAATCTGCACCTTGCGACCGCTCTTGGAATGAGCACTTTTCACGACAAAATCCTGAGCGCGTTCGATCTCATTCTCTTCCACATACTGCTGAATGACCTGAATAAACGAAGCGCCAAATTTCACGGCTTTTGTCTTACCCACACCGCTGATCTGTGCCAACTCATCCATCGTGATCGGATAGTTGGTGGCCATCTCTTCGAGACTGGGTTCAGAGAACACTACGTACGGCGGAACCTTGCGCTCGCGGGCCACTTTCTGGCGCAGGTCCTTGAGAATGTTAAACAGCCGGTCGTCGGCCGCTCCGCCCACAGTGGGGCGATGTGAGAGCAACTCACCATCGTCGTCAGTCTCCCCAATTTCTTCTTCCTTCACCAGAATAAATGATTCCGGTTTCTTCATGAATTGCGCACCAGTTTCGGTGATTTTGAGTGTGCCGTATGTTTCAACTTCCTTACGGAGGAATCCGCGCACCACCATTTGCCGAACAATAGCATTCCAGAACTTTTCATCGTGGTCTTTGCCTTCTGCAAAACTTGGATTGAGATGTCCTTTGTAAGTAGTTATTTCTGAATTTTTGATGCCGCAGATGACGTTGCAGATAAACTTCGCCTTGTGCATCTGATCAAACGAAGCGATGCAATCAAGGATCAACTTCACGTATTCACCACCTTCAAATTTCTCCTTCGGAAAACGGGAGTTATCATCCATTCCCTGCCCTTCTCCATTTACCTCATCCCATGTATCTCCAAAGTAATGCAGCAGGTATTTCCGGCGGCTCATGGATGTTTCGGCGTAGCCAATCACTTCCTGCAGAAGCTGCATACCTACTTCTTGCTCGGCCACTGGTTTGCCTTGCAGAAATTTCTCTAACTTCTCGATATCCTTTGGCGAATAGAATGCGATACAAATGCCTTCGCCTCCATCACGGCCTGCGCGGCCAGTTTCCTGATAATAACTCTCTAAGCTTTTTGGAATGTCATGGTGGATCACAAACCGAACGTCTGGCTTGTCGATTCCCATTCCGAAGGCAATGGTGGCGACGATCACATCCACGTCCTGCATCAGGAATTTATCCTGCACCAAGCTGCGCTGATGGCCGTCCATTCCTGCGTGGTACGACAATGCCTTGATGCCATTGGCAACAAGCAACTCCGCGAGCTCTTCTGTCTTTTTTCTGCTGAGACAATAGATAATTCCGCTCTTGCCACTGTTGGCTTTGATATACTGAATGATATGCTTGCCCACATTGTGCTTGGGGCGTATCTCGTAATAGAGATTCGGACGGTTGAACGAGGCCTTGAAGACTTTCGCATCCGTCATTCCGAGGTTCTTTTGAATATCCTGCTGCACCTTGGGAGTAGCAGTAGCGGTAAGCGCCATGATTGGCACGTCAGCGATTTGCTGGATGATCGATTTCAAGCGGCGGTATTCCGGTCGGAAATCATGTCCCCACTCAGAAATGCAGTGCGCTTCATCAATGGCTACAAACGATATCTTGACTCCGCGGAGAAACTCCACGTTTTCATCCTTATTGAGTGACTCCGGGGCCACATAAATCAACTTTGTCTTTCCCTCCAGGATATCACTTTTGACTTGATTGATCTCGGTCTTGTTGAGCGAGGAATTCATGAAGTGAGCGATACCATCCTCGGATGAAAATCCGCGCATCGCATCCACTTGATTTTTCATCAACGCAATAAGAGGCGACACCACGATGGCGGTGCCGTCGAGCATCAAAGCTGGCAACTGATAGCACAGCGACTTGCCACCGCCGGTAGGCATGATGACAAACGTGTCGCGGCCCTGAAGGACCGCCTCAATTACAGGCTCCTGAAGTCCTTTAAATGCATTAAAGCCGAAAAAGTGTTTTAATGCCTCGCGGGGAGTTAAATCAACTGCCGTATCCATGGAAGAGTTAGTAAGATTATTCTCGGTGAATAAATGTAAGTAAAAGTTCTCTTCTCTAGGCTGATTTCTTTCAAATCGTTTGGCGCGGATTTGCTCCTCCCGAAAAAAGGAATGCGAATGTAATGCATGAGAAGGCTGCACACAAGTGCTTATTTGACACATCTTTGCGCACCGAATGAAGACAGAACGCACCCATTTGATAAGAGAAGCAGCATTGCGCACGATCCGGCTAGAATCGGAAACAATAGCCGCGCTCAAAGATTCCATCAATGACGCGTTTCTTGCCGTGGCCGACCTTCTGCTGAAGAGCACCGGCAGACTTGTGATCACGGGCGTAGGCAAAAGTGCCAACATTGCATTGAAACTTGTGGCCACCTACAACAGCACCGGACAGCCTTCTGTATTTATGCATGCAGCAGATGCCATCCACGGCGACCTAGGCAACGTGCAGAAGGATGATGTGGTGTTGTGTATTTCAAAGAGTGGTGATTCGCCGGAAGTAAAAGTGCTTGTGCCTCTGCTGAAAAGCATGGGCAACTCAGTAATCGGCATGGTGGCTAATCAACGTGGATTTCTGGCAAAGCAGTGCGACTTCCTCTTGCACACACCAGTTGAACGCGAAGCATGCCCGCTCAACCTCGCCCCCACTTCAAGCACTGCCGCGCAACTTGCTATGGGCGACGCGCTTGCTGTGGCTCTTATGGAGGCGAGAGGATTTTCTGCTGGCGACTTCGCGCGGTATCACCCGGGAGGTGCGTTGGGCAAAAAACTCTATGTAAAAATAGGCGACCTGATTGGCGACGATGCGCGGCCAGTCGTATCACCCAATACGCCCGGAATGGATGTGCTGGTAGAAATCTCCAGCAAACGTCTTGGGGCGGCAGTGGTGCTCGAAGACGAAAAAATCATCGGCATCATCACCGATGGCGACTTGCGTAGAATGATGGAAAAAGGAGCGGATATTCGACAGGTCACCGCTCGCGATATGATGGGAAAAAATCCACGTACTATCGGTACGGAAGAGTTGGCTGTGGAAGGTTTCCGTGTTATGGAAACCCTTCACATAACCCAACTTATCGTAGCAAAAGACAACGCCTATGTAGGCATCGTGCACCTTCACGACATTCTTCGCGAGGGTATATTCTGATTGTATGGCTGAACCAACGAAGGAAATGTCATTTCTCGAGCATCTTGAAGAACTCCGGATGAGGCTGGTGCGATCGGTCATCGCTGTAGTAGTAGGCGTAATAGTGGTAGTCATCTTTGAAGATTTCATCGTGACTGAGATCATCATGGGGCCGCGCAGTCTGGATTTCCCAACGTACAAGGCGTTTTGTGAGCTCTCTCACTTCCTCGGACTTGGAGATCAACTGTGTTTTACACAAATGAATTTCAGCTTGCAGAGCACCACTATGGGCGGTAATTTTTCCGCCTTTTTACTCGTGGCAATCATGGGAGGAATTGTAGTTGCCTTTCCCTACATCATCTACGAATTATGGGGGTTCATCAAGCCCGGATTGAAGATCAAAGAGGTTAAATCGGCCAATGGCATTGTGTTTTACGTTTCGCTGCTCTTCTTCACCGGAGTGCTTTTCGGGTATTACGTACTCGCGCCGTTGTCCATTCAGTTTCTGGGAAATTTTCAATTCGCCGACGTGCAGGTTCAGGCCACGGTGCTGTCTTACCTCAAACTCACCACCACGCTGGTATTGGGCACAGGACTCATTTTCCAGCTTCCCGTGCTGATTTACTTCTTGGCAAAAATCGGAATCGTTACGGCTGCATTTCTTCGCAAATACAGAAAGCATGCATTCGTTGTCAACCTGATCATTGCAGCTGTCATCACACCTCCCGATGTATCTAGCCAGATCCTAGTGGCACTCCCCATTTTGCTTTTATATGAAATCAGCATTTATGTAGCCGTGCGGGTGGAAAAAGCCAAGGCAACTGCAGCCTGATCCCGCCAATTGAGGGGATTCAAAAAAGAGATTGGTAGGGAAGACTAGCCGTTTTGTGTAATGCTTATATTTGCCCCCCTCGTAAACTTAGTGTAACCTTAAAACAAACGTCAAATGAAGAAAATCTACTTGCTTGCGCTCGCGATAGTTTGCGCTTCTGGAGCCTTCGCCCAGCGCAACCTTACTAGCAGCCCTGCTCGCCGCACTTTTTCCAAAACTGAAATTACAGCTATGGAAGCGCGTCGTCAGGAAATGAACACTACAATTTCATCTGCGATGCGGGTGGAATTGCTCAATGAGAACTTTGATGGTGTATTGGGCACGGTACCCGCTAACCTTCCAGCAGATTGGTCTACCGTCCAGGTTACTGATTTGGATTTAGAGGTGGGTGATGCATTCCGTGTAAACACTTCTGCCTCTGCTAACAACGGCGGATACTGGCCTGTTCCTATCACCTCTCCTTCTAATCGTTTCGCTGGTGCGAATGACGATGGAATTCCATGTGACTGTGATATGATTGATATCTTCCTCCAATCACCAGAGTTGGACTTCAGCGATGCTGCTAACGTAGCCGTCACTTTCGACATTTTCCACGACCGTGGATTTGGCGGTGGTGATGCTACTTTCCAAGTTTCTACCGATGGTGGAGGTACGTTCGCCATTATTCCACTTGGAACCGATGTAGACGGAAACATCATTGACGTTCTTCCAGTCGATTTCGATTACTGGCAGACGATCATTATTCCTGTTTACGACCTCAACGGCCAAGCTTCGGTTATTTTCCGCTGGCAGTGGTCTGACGGAGGTGCTTGGGCTTCCGGATTTGGAGTAGACAACGTGATCGTGGGCGAACTTCCAAACCTCGACCTGAAGGTTGACAAAGTGAAAGTAGGTAACTGGAATCAGGAAAACTTTGGTTTCGGATTCTGGGATTACACGCTGATTCCATTGACTCAGACAAGCCCTGTGCATGCTACAGCGGTAGCTTTCAACAAAGGCTTCCTCGATCAAGCAAACGTGTCTACTGAATTTGCCATTTCTTCCAATGGAAATCCCGTGAGTGGCTCACCATTCACTTCTGATCAGGTTTCTGCTATATTACTGAGCCTTGACAAGGATACGCTTTCTGTAAGCTCTACTTTCACTCCCAACGCGCTGGGAATGATCGAAATCACTGGTACCGTGACTTCAGAATCAGGTGATGATGATGCTTCAAACGACTCAGGAACCACCTCATTTGAAATGACACAGTTCGTATACGGTCGTGACTTCAACTCTGCATCGGCTTTTGTAAGCCCTGTCAACACAGACTTCGAATATGGCAACCTGTTCGACATGTATGCTACTGACACCTGGGGTGGTATTCTAGTTGCCGTAGGCGCTGGATCTTCTGTAGGTTCAATCATTCAAGGCCGTGTATATGAGTTCACCGGTTTGGATGATGCCGGTCCGATTCTCTCTGACCTTGGTATCGAAACACTCGAGCATACTATCGTAGACGCTGATCTTAATGGCGTGGGGGAAGCTAACTTTGTATTCCTTCCTTTCGCCGATAGCGACAACCCCGAAGCGGTTTCTCTAGACGGAGACAAAATTTACCTCGTGACTGTAGCCTGCGAAAGCGGAGTGCGTATTCCTGTATCAGGAAGCAATGAGTGGGTAACTTCATGGTTGTTCGACGGTGAATGGGGAGCAACGGCTTCCACTCCAATGGTTCGAATCACTTCTGACGAAACCCTTTCTGTGAATGCAATCACTGAAAGCACATTGACTGTTGGTCAGAATGCTCCAAACCCAGCCGACGAGTTCACACTCATTTCTTACAGCCTGAAAACACCAGAGCGTGTGAGCCTAACCGTTCGCGATATGTCCGGACGTCTTGTACACATGCAGGAAGAAGGTCTGAAAATGGACGGAAAGCAGATCATCCGTTTGGATGTAAACAACCTGAGTGCAGGTGTTTATACCTACACCTTGACTGCTGGACAGACTACCATCACCAAAGAAATGATGGTTCGTTAATCGGATTTTCACTCCCAATATAAAAAAAGGCCTCTTCTGAGGCCTTTTTCTTTGCTATGAAAGTAGGGTTATTCCCTTCGAATGGGTATTTTCGTCGTCTATTTTCCAAAAATCAAAAGAATGAAAAGAATATTTACCCTTCTTGGTGTCACACTTTTGGCATTCACCAGCCAGGCACAGCGTGTGCAGACAACTCCACCTAGTGCTCCCGGTCCAGTGAAGGACGTGGAGCTCTTGGATAACCGCTCTGGCAGCCAATCCACTGCTTCTCCAGTGCAACGTGGAAACATCTTCTTCATGGAAGACTTTTCAAATGGTTTTGCAGGTAGCAACGGTATAGGACCGATGACTTTTGAAGATAGCGGTGCCAACACAATCTGGGAGATCGCCGATGCAAACAGCCCTGCTGGTGAATTCTCGACCACAATCAGTGCACTCGCCTCTCCAACAGCCTCAAATGGTTGGGCCATTTTCGATGCCGATCTATACAACACTCCCATTTCGAATGGGGTGGAAGATGTCTCAGGATGGCTGAGCACTCCACCTATGGATTGCGGCGGTCTTGCGTCGGTAATCGTGGAATGGTCGCAGTATTTCCGCTACTGCTGCTTCCCTACTTCGCCTATTACAGTTGAAGTATCTAACGATGGTGGTACCAACTGGGTCGTGTATCCTGCTCAGGGTAGTTTCTTCCCTTCAGCCAATACAATTTCTGCGAACCCTCTCAATACTTCAGTAGACGTGTCTTGCGCTGCCGCAGGTGAGAGCAATGTCCTCATTCGGTGGGGCTACAACACTGCAGCCGCCGCAGGTTACAGCCACTACTTCTGGGGCATTGATGACATCATGATCTATGAGAACTTAGTCGAGAATGACATCGAAATCGTACAAACTACCAATGGTGATGTTTTCACCGTTTGGGAATACCGCGTAACTCCTTTTGCTCAACGCACACTTGCTGCTGACGGAGGATTGCTTGTCGGCGTCATTTTCCGCAACAACGGTTTTGGCGATCAGCCCAATACTGTGATAACTGTGGAAATTCTGGACGATGCACTAAATGTCCTCTCCACCACAGTCAGCCCACCATTCACAATGCAATCATTCGCGAACACTGTTGAGTGTCCTTCTTTCTTGCTTGACACCCTATACCTGACAACAGGATGGGTGCCAACTGAAGTTGGAACTTACACTGTTCTCTCAACGATTGCGAGCGACTCATTAGACAGCAATGTCCTCAACAATGTAGGCATTCGCGGAATTGTTTATTCTGACTGTGAATATGGACATGAGGATGAAGCAGAAATTACCGCTGAAATTCGTCCGCGTGCCGCGGAAGATGAGCCAACCGAGTTTGATCCGACAGGATACGGTTGCTTCTACACCATGCCAAATAGCGGATCAACCGCCCACGGTGTGTCTGTAGTTTTCGGAACCAACACTGATATAGGAGCTGAATTTAGCGCCGTTCTGTATCAGGTTGCCGCTGGATCAAGTTTGAATGATGGTGGCGAAATCGTGGCCTCTGAAGAATACTGGGTAACTGAAGGTCAACTTCTAGGTGAATACGACTATTATCCATTCGATGCTCCCTACACTCTCCAGACTGTTGCTGCGCAGGTTTATTTCGCTGGTATTCTTGCAGAAAACCAGTCACCCCTCGAGTTGACTCTCCGCGCTCAGTCAAACAGCGATTCAGACAACTCTACCGGAGTATATGAAAGAGCAGGATCAGGGGACTTCGTATGGTTCAGCAGCCAGACTTGGTCACCAGCGGCTCGTCTGATCACTTGCGAATTAGTGGGTGTGGATGAAATTGTGAAGGATGAGCTTCTCACTGCTTTCACTATTATTCCAAACCCCGCAGTGGACGTTACCCGCATTTCTTATCAGCTTTCTTCTTCAGCTCCTGTAGCTTACGAAGTCCGTGATATATCGGGCCGTCTCGTTGAATACGCCAACCTCGGTCGCATGCAGCCGGGGGCAAATAGCCTTACGCTCAATGTAAGTAGCTATCCTGCCGGAAACTATACTATCGGTCTCGTTGTCGATGGCGCGCGTATGTTCGCCAAGCAATTGAACGTGACTAAATAATCGATTCTTATCACTACGTGGAAAAAGCCCCTTCATTGGGGCTTTTTCTTTTTACCGTTCAACTAGATTTGTCACTCGCCCTATTGAAGTGATCGTACACACCGACTTTTCCGCATTCAAAACCGACGTTCCATTGGTCGTTACCATCGGTACGTTCGATGGCGTCCATTTGGGTCACCACGCCATAATTGATCGGCTCTCATCAGTGGCTCAATCATGCGGCGGAGAAACGGCCTTGCTCACTTTTTATCCTCATCCGCGCATGGTGCTTCATCCGGCCGACCATGAACTGAAGCTCCTCAATTCTCCCCAAGAAAAAGCAGCACTGCTCGAAAAAGCTGGTGTCCAGCATCTGATGATCTATCCTTTTTCGGAAGAATTTTCAAGACTTGCCGCAGAAAACTACGTGCGTAATTTGCTCGTGAACGGGCTCAAAGCGCACACGGTCATCGTGGGATATGATCATCGCTTTGGGAGAAACCGGGAAGGTGATTTCTCCACCCTTAAAGAAATGTCAGAGCTATTTGGATTTCAGGTTGAAGAAATTCCAGCGCGCGATATAGATACAGTGCATATAAGTTCCACCAAAATCCGCCAGGCACTTGAAGAAGGACAACTCAGTCACGCCAATAAACTTCTTGGCTACCACTACACCCTTCAGGGGACAGTGATTCATGGAGATGCACGAGGACGAACGATCGGATTTCCCACGGCCAATCTTCAGGTCAACTATCCGTATAAACTGATTCCCGCTCACGGGGTTTATGCGATACGGGCCATTCTGCATGAGCAGATATATTCGGGCGTACTCAATATTGGCCTGCGACCTACCGTTGATCCGGCCGGGCAGCTTCGGATTGAAGCTCATCTATTCTCTTTTGATCAAATGATCTATGGTGAAAACCTACGGATTGAGCTGGTCGAAAGAATACGGGAGGAACGGAAATTTAGCTCGGTACAGGATTTGCAGGCACAGATCGCCCTTGACATTCAGACGGCACGCATGCTTCTATGAATAAGACTATTTCGCGGTTAGTGATTCTTATGCTCTGTCTGCTGACAGTTCACACCGTCGATGCCCAAATTCTGTCACGTGCAGAACTCGACACGACGAAAGTCTACACCAGTCTCAAATCAGCCCTTAGAGCCACGGAGCCTGTGTACCGCCTTGACCTTTCCCGTAAGAAACTCACTTCATTTCCCCCTGAAATTCTCGGATTCACGCAGTTGAACGAACTTCGACTCAACAAGAACAAACTGGGCGTAATCCCAAATGAAATCCGCTCTCTAGCCTTCCTGCAAACGCTGGAATGCGTGCATTGCGAGCTCGACAGTATTTCTCCCGGAATTCTCGATCTCACAGAATTGCGCCGGCTTGACCTCGGCGACAACTACATCCGCGTCATACCAGAACAAATCGAACAACTCACCGAGTTAGAACTCCTCGCACTCTGGGACAATCCGATTAACGTGTATCCCAGCGGGCTGGGAATGCTTGAAAAGTTGAAATTCTTTGATCTTCTTCACAACCAAATGAATGCGGATACTCAGGAGCGCGTTTCGCTCATGCTCCCCAAAACGCGGATTATCTATTCTGCTCCTTGCCGCTGTCCTGACGGAGAGAATTGACCCACCACAGCGCGAAATGATCTCTGCCGTGTAAATTGCAGCCATGAAACTCACCGATTTTCTGTCCTCCTACAATCCGCGGACACTCACCAAACCATTTGTCATTGCCGAAGCCGGAGTTAACCACGAAGGCTCAATGGATCTTGCTAAACGATTGATCGATGAAGCTGCCGAAGGCGGCGCGCAAGCCATCAAGTTCCAAACCTATAAGGCGGAAACCATCGCCAGCAAAGACAGTCCGTACTATTGGGACATTACCAAAGAACCTACGCGCACTCAGTTTGAACTCTTTAAGAAATATGATAAATTCTGGAAATCAGAATACGAAGAACTAGCGCGCTGCTGCGAGAAAGCTGGAATCGAATTCATGAGCACACCATTCGATGTGGAGAGCGCCACCTTTCTCAACGACCTGATGTCGGTGTTTAAGATTTCAAGCAGCGATCTCACAAACCTGCCCTTCATCGAATATCAATGCTCGTTTGGAAAGCCTATTATTCTGTCCACTGGAGCTGCCTACAAGTGGGAAGTAATGCAGGCTGTGGAAACTATAGTACGATTCGGAAATCCGCTCTGTCTGATGCATTGTGTGTTGAATTATCCCACTATGGATCAGAACGCGAATCTGGGAATGATCAAAGACATGATCCGTCTTTTCCCAGATGCTGTTCCAGGCTATAGTGATCACACCTTGCCCAAGGATATGCATACGCTGGAAGTGGCGACTCTTCTGGGCGCAGCAGTTCTGGAAAAGCATTTTACACACGATAAAACATTGCCGGGAAATGATCACTACCATGCAATGGACAAAAACGACCTTCGCCACTTCTGGAACCGAATGGATCGCACCTTCGAATTGCTCGGCACATTTGAAATGACCGCATTGGAGAGTGAAGCGCCTGCCCGTGCGAATGCGCGAAGAAGCCTAGTAGCTGCTAAAAATATCCCGGAAGGAAAAATGATTGAGCGCATTGACCTCACCTGGAAGCGACCCGCGAGTGGTATTTCCCCGCGGGATATCCATCAGGTTTTGGGTAAAAAAGCAGTGCGTGATATCACCGAAGACGAGGTGATGAAATGGCAAATGATGGTAGACTGATCAATCGCTCTGGAGGCACTCACGACGCGAAGAATATCGTGAGTAGTAGCAACGCCCTAGAGCAGATTGTCTTGAACCACCGGAATTCCGTGCACTTGACTTCTATTTGAAGGTCCCGTAGCTCATCTGGATGATATAAATTCTGGAAATGGCTAAATAAGCTCATTTCTAAAAACTTTTTCGCTCCCGCCCGCTCGCTCTAAAAATGGGAGAAAATGCGCCTCGTGTGAGAAGAACTTGGTCCTATGTTCATCAAGTTTGGACAAATCCTTTCGAACCGCCCCGACCTTCTTCCTGAGCCGCTAATCCGTGAAATAGATAAGCCATAGGACCGCGTGCCGCCTATTGCTGGGGAAGAAGCACGTGCCGTGATCGAGAAACAACTAGGCAAGCCGATTGCGCAATTGTTTGCCTCAGCCGCCATCTCACAAGTGTACCGGGCCAAGCTTCACAGCGGAGAAGACGTAGTGATTAAAGTGCAGCGGCTTGGAATTAAAGAAACGATTGAGTCGGATCAACAGGCCATGCACTATGCGGCTTCGGTGCTCAGTTTTGATCCGCCTAAGACCTGCTCTAAAACCTTGCTCAAATGGTCGTAAGCCTTTTGTAACTCCTCCACCAGATGATCTGTTTCGGTTGTTCCATTCCTTGAGCTGAGCATCGATTTTTTCCTTCCAATGTTCGATAACTCCCACCGCGAGGTTTTTCCATTCCTCTTCGGTTTCCAATTTTTTAAGTTGAAATCGAAGGCGCAATAATTGAAGATTCAGTTTGAGCCGTTCAAGGTCATGACGCAGCGGATGGCCGGTTAGCGGATTCTCCAATTCTTCCCAACCAATCATTTGTTCGAGCTGCTTCACCGCACCTTCAATTATGGACTTCTGCAGTGCATATACCTCTTTTCATTTCAATCTTTCCAAGTGCCAGTTGTGCCTGAAGTTGGTCCAGACCCACCTAAATCCGAGTGACCCGGTCGCCGAGCATATCCTTGCTTTTTTCCACCACCTCAATGGTCCTGTTTAGCAATGGTGAATATTCTTCTTTCAGCTCCTCAAAACGATCAGAGGCATTCATTTTACCCAATGCAGCCTGTACCCGGAACGTTTCAAATTCGACTTGCAGATTGTCTAAAAAGGAAATCATCCTATCCGCAAAACACGCGGGTTTCTGTGCATTCATAAGTACAAGAGTTTCACAAAGTGAAAGTGCTGATTCCTTCATCAATAGGACGAAACTGCGGTCCGTTGAGCTTAAGATTCTTACCCGAGCCTTGGCTGGGGAATACATAGTCAATATCCCTTCTATCTTCGTCCCATGCGTTACACTCCCCTTTCCGCGGAACATTATACCGCCAACCGCAAGCGCTTTGGCCAACAGATGAAAGCTGGCGGCGTTGCTATTTTCTGCAGCAGTGATATCTATCCTACCAGCGCTGATGGTACGCGCTCCTTCTGGCAAGCCTCCGATATTTTCTATCTCTCCGGGGTTGATCAGGAAGAATCGATCCTCGTGCTATTCCCCGATTCATTTCACCCACATCATCGCGAGATTCTTTTTTTGAAAGAAACAAATGAAACCATTGCCATCTGGGAAGGCGCCAAGCTCTCCAAAGAACAAGCGCGTGCGCAAACCGGCGTGAAAACCGTGTATTGGCTCGGAGAATTTGACCGCGTGCTGCGCAGTGTCCTCAGCGAGGCCAAGTGCGTGTACCTCAATTCAAACGAACACACCCGCGCATCAGTAGAAGTCGAAACCCGTGAAATGCGATTTTCAGAATGGTTCCGGCAGCACTTCCCTCATTTTCCTATTGAGCGCTCTGCACCTATTCTTCATCATTTGAGAGCCGTGAAGGATCAGGAAGAAATCGACCAACTGAGCAAGGCGATGAACATCACCCGTGTGGGTTTTGAACGGGTGCTGAAAATGGTGAAGCCTGGAGTCATGGAGTATGCAGTGGAAGCCGAATACCTTCATGAATTTGTGCGCAATGGTTCGCGCGGCTGTGGATATACGCCCATTATCGCCAGCGGATACAGCGCGTGCGTGCTTCATTACATCGACAATGATAAACCGTGTAAAGACGGTGATATGCTGCTGATGGATATCGGAGCTGAATTCGGATACTACAATGCAGACATGACGCGCTGCGTCCCGGTAAATGGCCGTTTCACGGCCCGTCAGAAAGCGGTGTACAACGCTGTGCTTCGAGTCATGAGGGGCGCTGGTTCATTGCTGAAGCCGGGAGTTATGCTTCACGAATACCACAAAGAAGTGGGAGAATTGATGTCGAAAGAATTGGTAGATCTCGGACTCATTTCAATGGAGGATGTGAAAAATCAGAATCCTGATTGGCCTGCTTATAAAAAGTATTTCATGCACGGCACGTCTCATTTTCTCGGACTCGATGTGCATGATGTGGGCGATTGGACAAAAGGCGTCCAAGCAGGCAATGTGTTTACGATCGAGCCAGGAATTTATATCCGCGAGGAAAGCTTGGGTATCCGTCTCGAAAACAACATCGTGATTACTGAGACTGGGTACACCGATCTATTCGCTGATTTCCCGCTGGAAGCAGAGGACATCGAACAGCGCATGAACGGATAAAGCCTTTTGAAGCTGTTGCCCTTAGCGAATAGCCACCTGCTTCTGCTCGTGCACTCCTTCTCCTTTTGCCAGAATAAAGTACGTACCTGGCTTCGCATCAGCGACCGGAATCCGGTACGTGTGCTCTCCAGCGCGCAGGCGATCGTTGCTATATAAAAGCACCAGATCATTGGCAAAGACCGACACCTCCAGCACAGCGTCCTCATTCACCGATACCTCAAAAGACAACGTGTCGCCCTTTGTATACGAATCACGAAGCGATGTGAGTTGGACATTTAGCGATTGAGACCACAAGGCATTGGATAAGCATATTGCGGCGAGGAGTGTGAAGATTTTCATAGCAAATTGAATTATTCTCAAAGATGAGGGCCGCTATCCCTGCGAAGAGTCCTTCAGAGGAATAACTTTTGCACCATCGACCTTGAACAACAGCTTTTCACTTCTCCCCTTTCGAAATACATTTCTGCCGGCCGGTCTTCCCTTGCGACGAGCGCGCTGCTCTTCTTCGGGAAGATGAATGATTTCCTGACATTCTGAGGAGCAGCAGTTCTCGTAATTCGTCTTGCAACTATCGCATTGAATAAATAGGAGGTGACAGCCTTCATTCACACAATTGGTGTGATGATCAAAGGGCTGGCCGCATTGGTGACAACTCGCAATGACATCTTCCGAAATGCGCTCTGCAAGTCTTTCGTCAAAAACAAAATTGACCCCTTTGAAGCGATTTTCGAGGCCGCGGGTTTGCACATCCCGGCCGTATTTGATAATGCCCCCTTCAAGCTGATGGACATTGGGGAAACCCCGGTGCTTGAGATAGGCGGAAGCCTTTTCACAGCGAATACCACCAGTGCAGTACATCACAATATTCTTGTCTTCCTGGCCTTGAAGCATCTCTTCCACCATGGAGATCTCCTCTCGAAAGGTGTCGGCATCTGGACAAACCGCTCCTTCAAATTGACCCACTTCGCTTTCGTAGTGATTTCTCATATCAATGAGAATCGTATCCTCCTGAGCGGTTAGTTGGTTAAACTCTTCGGCGCCTAAATGAACTCCGGTATTCGATGGATTGAAGGACGGATCCTCGATTCCGTCTGCTACTATTTTCTTTCTGAGTCTAACTTTCAGGGCATAAAACGACTTGCTGTCGTCTTCTACCGCGAGATTGAGTCGCACCCCATCCAGAAAAGAAATAGAAAACAAGTGATTGCGGAACGCATCAAAATTCAGGTCAGGCACACTCAACTGGGCATTGATGCCCTCTGAGGCAATGTAGGTGCGGCCGAGCACACCCAGTTTCTCCCAATGGAGATAGAGATAATCGCGGAAAAAAGAGGGGTTCAGAATTGGATGGTATTTATAAAACGATACCGTTCGCCTCGGCTCAGCCGTTTGGGCAATCCTTTCCTTAAGCACCTTTTTGTCCACGGTGTTATAGAGCTTTTTCATGGGTACAAGTGCAGATTATACTTCTGAAAAACCCGTTGCCGTATTCGCAAGAGTCTTGTGGCGCGAAAATACAGCGGGAAATGACTTTGTACTCAGGGAGATCGCGTGACGCTGACCGGCCCAAGCAATAGTACCCCATTTCGGGAAGAAGGAGAATTAGAGACTATGGGATTGATAAACCAATTCCCTTAGGCACAATATCCGACCCCGTGCCCGTTTTAACAAAACAGGAATATTTTAGACGCACCCCGTTAGATCATAGATATAATGATTAAAAATTAGCATTAAAAAAGTTCGGAAGGCATTCGAAAAATTCCTAGATTCGATATGTGTTTAACGAAACCACCTTTAGTAACCATGTTAGATTTTTGCAAGGAAGTGCTCACAAAAGTGAGCTTCGACCGGATCTTGTTTCGGAAGGAACTTCAGAAGGCTATTCGATGGCTGAACCGCGATGAGTTGGTGCAGTTCAGACAGTGGTGCCTGGATACCTTCGGCAGCAGATACCGGGAAATCATTGTCGCCTCATTTGCGGCCGTCATGATGAAATAAAAGTTGAACCCCCACAAAACCGGCCCTTTGGCCGGTTTTTTTTTGCTCTGTTTCAAAGCCATCACTAACGACCTCTAAAAAGCCATGGTAATTCCCGAGGTCTGATTTGGCCCGAAGCTACTATTTTAGCCTCCGTGCCTACAAAAAACCAATATCGCCGAGTTGCGAAAAGAATTCTCCTAACTGTAGCAATCGTGCCGATACTCTTGTTGGGCGTCGCCACAGGTCTACTTTATGCCAATCAGGACCGGATTGTTCAGGAGGTCATCGGACACATGAATGCCGATTTTGCAGGGCGCATCGAACTGCAAGACTCTCACATTTCCCTGTTTGCCAATTTTCCCTATGTCTCCATTGATCTGGAAGGCGTAAAGGTTTTCGAAGACAAGGATTCTTCGACGAAACCCATTGCGGACATCCGCGACACCTATGTGGGCTTTGATATCGTTACGATTCTTTCCGGTAAAATGGAGATCCGGAAAATCAAATTGAAAAACGGCCGACTTGATCTCGTTCAATATCCTGATGGCGATTTCAACGTGACTCGAGCGCTTTCATCTCTTAAGCCCATCGAGAGTGTGGAAGAAGAATTTCACCTCAATTTAAAGGCGATCACGCTGGATCATGTGGACATCAGCAAATTCAATGTCGAAAACAACCTCATGGTAGATGCCTACTTCACGGCGGCAAATTCTCACTTTCGCAGTGAGGATGGGCGTATCATCACGGGGCTGGATGCCCGGTTTGAACTGAGTCTGATCAAAGACGGCGACACTACTTTCATCAAACACAAACACCTCGAGCTAGAAACCCAACTCGACTATTTTGTGGAGAAGGAATTACTCGTATTTGCACCCACCACGGTGAAACTCGAGGGAGCAGAATTTGGAGCAGAGGGATCAATCGATTTTCTGAGAGACATGTATCTCGACCTAAAATTTACAGGCTCCAAACCCAACTTCGACCTGTTCATAGCCATGGCTCCGAATGAGCTAATCCCTACGCTCAAACGCTATGAAAACGCGGGAGAAGTGTTTTTTGAAACGACACTGGAGGGCTCGTCCATCAATGGACACACGCCGTTTGTCAACGCTCGTTTCGGCTGTGAAAACGCCTACATCAACAACTTCGAAGTCAACAAAAAAATAGACAAACTCAATTTTTCCGGCTACTTCACGAACGGAGAAGCGCGCAATCCAAGCACCATGGAGTTCGGAATACGCGATTTCTCTGCTAGTCCGGAAGCTGGCACGTTCAGCGGTAATCTGATCGTGAAAAACTTTGAGACGCCCGATATTAATCTTCAGTTGAAATCCGATTTTCAGTTGGATTTCCTTGCACAGTTTTTTGAAATCGATAATTTGGAAGAGTTCAGCGGACATGTGGTGCTTACCATGAATTTCCACGACATTATAGACCTTAGGCATCCTGAACGCAGCATCGAAAAACTCAATGAGTCCTATTTCACTCAACTTAAAGTCGAAGACCTCAATTTCAAGCTTTCGACTTACGATTTACTGGTGCGCGAAATTGATCTATACGCCGAGGTGAACGGACATGAGGCGCGGATCGATTATTTCCGAATGGCGGCGGGTGAGTCTGATCTCTCCATTTCGGGCTCTATCAGTGATCTTCCAGCTATTCTTCATCACACGGATAAAGTCGTAGCAACCACACTCCAGATTGAGAGCAAAAGGCTCAATCTCTTTGAACTTACAGGAAGCGATTCCCTGAAATCGATCAATGAAAAGATCGACAACCTTGCGATGCGCTTGCATTTCAATAGCTCTGCGCGCGCCATGACAGAATCGCCCAATCTGCCTGTTGGCGAATTTTTTATCGATAATCTCCATGCGAAGCTCACCCACTATCCGCACACCTTACATGACTTCCAAGCCGATGTATTTATTGAGAAAGAAGACTTTCGGGTAATCGATTTTCGGGGGTTTATCGATCAGAGCGATTTTCATTTCAATGGAAAACTCACGCACTATGATCTGTGGTTTGCGGAAATACCAAAGGGTGATACTCGTCTGGAGTTCCGACTCGACAGCAAACTATTGCAGCTTCATGATGTATTTTCCTACGGCGGGGATAACTATGTTCCGGAAGACTACCGCCACGAAGAATTTCGTAATCTAATGGTACACGGGTACACTGATTTGCACTTCAATGATGGACTGCAATCGGTTGATATGCGCCTTGATCAATTCGATGCGAAGCTAAAGGTTCATCCACTGGTGCTTCAAGACTTCAATGGGCGTGCTCACTTTGAAAAGGATCATCTCATAGTGGAAGACTTCTCTGGTAAAATGGGCCAATCGGATTTTCGAACTACTCTCCATTATTATTTCGGGGAAGATGAAGAATTGAAGAAGCGAGAGAATCTTTTTTCACTGACCTCCACCCGTCTTGATTTCGACGAATTGTTCAACTATAATCCGCCTCCGGCAAACTCAACGAAGGTGGTGGATCACGATTCCGTCTTCAATATTTATGAATTGCCATTTACCCACATGACCTTTGATTTCGATATTGACCATCTGAACTACCACACCTACCTGATTCATAATTTCCACACTAAGCTCCGCACAACTCCACAGCATTACTGCTACGTGGAAGAAGGACATCTGGAAGCGGCGGACGGCACATTTGACCTCACCGGATACTTCAACGGATCCAATCCCAAGCTCATCTATTTCAATCCGGATATCCGAATGAAGAATGTGGATTTGGATAAACTGATGATCAAATTCGACAATTTCGGACAGGATCATTTGGTCTCTGAAAACCTTCATGGACGCTTATCGGGAAGGCTAACCGGCAAGATTCACCTGCATACGGATCTCGTTCCTAAGATTGATGACTCTGATCTGGACATTGAGTTTGAAGTGCTCGACGGACGCCTCGAGCGCTACGCCTTATTTGACTACTTGGCGGAGTATTTCAGCGATAGAAATCTTCAAAGCGTGCGCTTCGACACCTTATCGAATACCTTGGAATTGAATAAAGGGGTGCTCACGATCCCATCGATGAACATCAACAGCAGCATCGGTTATATGGAGATAGCGGGCACGCAGGATATGAACCTGAATATGGATTATTACGTGCGCATACCGTGGAAAATGGTCACTGAAGCTGCGTCGTCCAAACTGTTTGGAAAGAAAAGAGAAGATGTCGATCCCGAGCAAGTGGATGCCATTCAATACGCGGAGTCGGATAAGCGTACGCGTTTTGTGAATGTGCGCGTGAAGGGTACGCCGGAGGATTATGAAATCACTTTAGAGAAGCAAAAGGATAAGAAAAAAAGGCGGCCGAAGTAAATTCGACTATTCTGGACTGAGGAACCCCACATTCCTCATCAATCCTTCATATTTCGTGCGCTTCACTGCGCTTTTGGCAAAAACTGCATCAAAGGTCTCGCGGGTCATTTCGCGCCATTCGGTTGCGGTGAGTTCAGGTGCGCGACCTGCGTCAAACCGGGGTACCTGATGCGGGGCTGAAAAACGGTTCCATGGACACACATCTTGGCAGATGTCGCAGCCAAATGCCCAGTTCTCCATTCTTCCTTTGAATTCTTCCGGAATTGCTTCACGCAACTCAATGGTGAGGTATGAGATGCATTTCGACGCATCGAGCAAATACGGTTGGACAATCGCTTCAGTGGGGCAGGCGTCAATGCATGCGGTGCAGGTTCCACAATGATCGGTCACAGGGGAGTCAGGCTCCAGTTCAAGGTCAATTATTAATTCCGCGATGAAAAAGAATGAACCACTCCCTTTGTTGATCAGATTGGTATGCTTGCCCTGCCAACCTAATCCGGCCTTTGCAGCCCATGCCTTGTCCATTACTGGCGCAGAATCCACGAAAACCCGACCATTTACTTCGCCCACCGTTTCATTGATTCTATAAAGTAGCTCCTTGAGTTTATCCCGAATCACCTCGTGGTAATCTTCTCCGAAAGCATACTTGGAAATTTTTGGCGCGAATGGGTCATCTTGTTGCTTGGTAGGAAAATAATTGTAAAGCAATGAAACGACAGAGCGGGCATCGGGAACGAGCAGACGGGGATCAAGACGCTTATCGAAGTTATTCTCCATCCAACCCATCGTCCCATGCTTTCCATCCTTAAGCCATTGCTCCAGTCTGGGGGCTTCTTCTTCAAGAAATTCCGCACGCGCGATTCCGCAGAATGAAAAGCCAAGTTCGCGGGCTGTGGATTTAATGAGGGCGGCGTGCATCAGGAGGAATTACCGCAAAGACACAACGTCTGCGACAAAATCACAAGGAAATAATTCGTAACGCGCTCAAATCTGACCTTTTGCTCGTGCATCGAGTGAGAATTATCCCCGTCTCCATTCACCTGGAAAAAAAAGAGGTGGGGGGAATTACGGTACGTCTTTCAATTTGATTACTTTTGTAAGCAATTACTCACTCATAGTGACCATTAAACAAGTAACCATTCTCCACTCTGCACTTCAACTCTTTGCAGATGAGGGGTATAACTTCACCACTACCAAGCGAGTTGCGGTGGCGGCGGGTGTCTCAGAGGGCCTCATCTTCCGCCACTTCGGGAGTAAGGGAGGGCTTCTTAAGGCGGTTCTCGAACTCGGCGAAGTGCGGGTTAAGTCCCTTTACACCTCCATTTTAGAAGAAGCAGATCCGAGAACCATTATTCGGAAATCCATCTCGATTCCCTTCGAGGTACCTCCATCGGACTATCCATTTTGGCGCCTGCAATACAAGCTCAAATGGGAGCTCAACCTTTCGGCGGATGACAAAATGAAACCTCTTGAGCAAACACTCACTATTGCCTTCCGGGCCCTTGGAACACCCGATCCAGAGCGAGAAGCGAAGCATCTGTTGCGTGTTATAGATGCCATCGGAGGCGATATTCTTAAAGGATCTCTCACCGACTTAGAAGATACCACACAATGGCTCATGCTCAAATACGGCGTTTAAAGGACCTCCTCATTTTGTAAGCAAACACTTACAATCCCAATAGCGCAATCAAAACACAAAATCGTCGGCCTAAGGGTTTAAATCATATCCTTCGCAAGCACATCACCCATCCATTTAACCCTTTCAAGAAAAAATGAATCAAAAAGTAATCCTTATCACTGGCGCTAGTTCAGGCATCGGCAAGTCGACCGCCCTCCAACTCATTGCCGAAGGTCACACCGTATATGGCGCAGCCCGCCGTATCGATAAGATGCGTGACCTGATCGACGCGGGAGGACGAGCCCTCAAAATGGATGTGACCAGCGATGCAGAAGTGAAAGCCGCGGTTCAATCCATCGAAGCAGAACACGGCCCCATCGATGTGCTGATCAACAATGCCGGATATGCCATCTATGGTGCCGTGGAAGACACTACCATCGATGATGCGCGCAGGCAATTCGAAGTAAACCTATTTGGCTTGGCCCGCGTAACCCAGGCCGTTTTGCCCGGAATGCGCAAACGGCGCGCTGGTACAATCATCAATATATCGTCCATGGGCGGTAAAGTATATACCCCCCTCGGAGCTTGGTATCATGCCACGAAACACGCCCTCGAAGGATGGTCAGACTGCCTGCGACTTGAACTGGCCGAGTTCGGAATTGATGTCGTCATCATCGAACCTGGCATTATTGAAACAGAATTCGGAGAGGTAATGATTGGGCCGATGATGGAGCGTTCCGGAAAAGGCACCTATGCAACCCTCGCCGCCAAAATGAAACGGACTTCCGCTTCGTCTTACACAAAAGGCGGAGGCTCCCCCGCCTCGGTGATTGCGCATACCATTTCAAAAGCAATTCGCAGCAATCGACCAAAAACGCGATACGCAGCAGGGAAATTTGCCAAGTTGATGATTGCTGTGCGAGCACTCGTAAGCGATCGCTTTTTTGATAAACTCGTGATGAGTCAAGTGAAATAACTTTAGAACACCTCTAAAAACTCGTTTTGAGAAAGTCATTTCTTGATCCACCCCAAGGTCCCCAATCTTTACCATCCTTGCGCTTTGCCGAAATTAAAGGAAAAAAGAAATGGCAACGACATGGAACCTCGATCCGACGCACAGCGAAATCGCCTTCAAAGTGAAGCACATGATGATCACTAACGTCACTGGAAACTTTCGAAATTTTGCAGTTTCAGCCCAAACAGAAGGCAACGATTTCAGCACCGCAAAAATTACACTTTCTGTGGATGTGGGGAGCACCAGCACGAACAACGAGCAGCGCGACGGACATTTGAAGGGGGGCGATTTTTTCGACGGTGAAAATTTCCTCAGCTCATTTTCATCTCTTCGAGAGTGGAGAAGAAAGATGGCGCTACATTCATCGTTCATGGCGATCTCTCCATTCGCCGCATTGTGAAACCCGCTCAGCTTGTTGCCGAATTCGGCGGTATCGGTACAGATCCTTGGGGCAATACCAAAGCCGGATTCACACACAATGGAAAAATCAACCGCACCGACTGGAATCTGACTTGGAATTCAGCGCTCGAGGCTGGCGGTGTGCTAATTTCTGAAGGGGGATAGGCTATTTGCAGAGGTGCAACTTGAGAAAGGCTAATCTCCATTCTGGCTATTCGACAGGCAAAAACCGCTCGTGTAAAAACTATACTTCCTGTTGTGCATGACCTTACATTTGGTCAAATGAATCCACCATAGATTCATCTGACCCTTTTTTTAAACCACTAACTATGCGGATCATCTCCACCCTTCTGTTTGCCGGACTGTTTGCATGTTCATCCCCTTCCTTTTCCCAGAAAAAAACACCCACTGCAGCGCCGAGCTCGCCGTCCGTCAATGGCGATACGTTCGGTGCACTGAATTTCCGGTCAATCGGGCCTGCAGTGACCTCAGGGCGCATTGCCGATTTCGCAGTGAACCCTTCCAACCACAGTGAGTATTTCGTAGCCGCGGCTTCAGGAGGTGTTTGGAAAACAACCAATCGAGGAGTTACTTATCACCCTGTATTTGACGCACAGGGATCCTACTCTATCGGATGCGTGACCATCGATCCGGTGCGCCCGCATGTCATCTGGGTAGGTACGGGCGAGAACAACAATCAACGCTCTGTAGCCTATGGAGATGGTGTCTACAAAAGCATTGATGGTGGCGTTTCGTGGACGAATATGGGACTGAAAAATTCAGAACATATTTCTCAAATCATTGTAGATCCTAAAAATCCTGACATCATCTACGTAGGTGCGTACGGCCCTGTCTGGAAAGAAGGCGGAGAGCGAGGAGTTTACAAATCGATAGATGGCGGCACCACATGGCAGCTCATGCATTCCGTAAGCAAGTATACAGGATGCAATGATCTGGTGATGGATCCGCGCAATCCACAAGTCCTTATCGCAGCGCATCACCAGCGCATGCGCAAAGTGTATACCTACATCGGAGGTGGCCCTGAATCGGCTCTTTATAAAACACAAGACGGCGGCAAAACTTGGAACAAACTCACCAATGGATTTCCGGCAGGTGAGATCGGCAGAATTGGGCTTGACATGAGTCCCGTCAATCCCGATGTGCTCTTTGCGGTGGTCGAAGCCTACGACGATAAAGGCGGAATCTATCGCTCTCAATCAGGTGGTGATTCTTGGGAAAAACGCAGTGGTTTATATACCTCGGGAAACTATTATCAGGAAATCACGTGTGACCCGGTACTGGTGAACCGCATTTTCATTACGGACACTTATTACCAAGTAAGCGACGACGCTGGTGCAAGCACCCGGAACCTCGGTGAAATCAACAAGCACATCGATAATCATTGCATCTGGATTGATCCATCCGATAACAATCACCTGCTTGTCGGTTGTGACGGTGGAGTGTATGAAACATGGGATTTTGCCGGCTCATGGCACTTTAAACAAAACTTACCCGTGACTCAGTTCTATAAAGTGTCTACTGACAACGCACTTCCTTTCTACAACGTTCATGGCGGTACTCAGGACAATCTCAGTCTGGGCGGTCCGAGTCGCACTACATCGATCAACGGTATTGAGAATTCCGATTGGTTTGTGACTTCTCTTGGCGATGGTTTTGAAACGCAAGTTGATCCGACAAATCCTGACCTTATCTATGCCCAAAGTCAATATGGTGGACTAATCCGTTTTGACCGAAAAAATGGCGAGATGCTTTTTATCAAACCTATCGAAGGAGAAAATGAACCCGCACACCGCTGGAATTGGGACGCTCCCTTGCTCATCAGTTCTCACGCACCAGAGCGACTTTACTTCGGCTCGAATAAAGTGTGGCGCACTTCAGACCGAGGAAATAGTTGGACCATAATTAGCCCGGACCTGTCCCGCGGCACGGATCGCAACAAGATGGAAGTGATGGGACGTGTGTGGTCGGCAGATGCTATCGCAAAAAATCAAAGCACAGACATCTACGGACAACTCACCACCATCGCTGAATCCGTCTTGGATGAGACTATCCTCTGGGCAGGCACCGACGATGGACTAATGCACGTGACCGCTGACGGTGGAAAAACCTGGCGCCAGATGGACAACATTCAAGGGGTCCCTGCGCAAACCTATGTCCATCAGGTAATCGCATCGGTGCACGATAAGAACTCGGCATATGCATGTTTTAATCATCACCGCTATGGCGACTTCAAACCATACATCGTCAAGACGAATGATCTCGGTCGCACTTGGACGGCCATTCAAACAGATCTTCCGGAGCGGGGCAGCGTGTATAGTATTGCGGAAGACCACGTAGACAAAAATCTACTTTTCGCAGGCACTGAGTTCGGCATTTTCGCTTCGCAAAATGGAGGCAAGAATTGGATGCAATTGAAAAGCGGTATTCCCACGGTGGCTGTTCGGGACATCGAAATTCAACGTCGCGAAAACGACCTTGTTCTTGGCACATTCGGAAGAGGATTTTATGTACTCGACGATTATTCTCCGCTGCGCAATTTCAAAAACGATCAGCTCAATGAAACTGCCCTGATTCTTCCAATCAAAGAGAGTGTGCTATTCGTTGAAAGTGCGCCTTATGGGTTGCGGGCCAAAAGCCACCTGGGAAGTAGTTTTTTCACTTCACCCAATCCACCAGTGGGAGCGGTATTTACCTACTTTGTGAAGGATGAATTAAAAACGTTGAAACAGAAAAGGCAAGAACGCGAAAAAGTCAGCCATGAAAAAAATATCAAGGTGTACTATCCACCTGCAGATAGTTTGCGCATGGAAGATCAGCAGGCAGCACCTTACTATCTTTTCACCATTCAGGATAGCAGAAATAATGTAGTGCGTCATCTTCCCGCGGGCACAGGTTCGGGGCTTCAGCGCATCGTGTGGGATTTCAGATACGCTACCCCGGCCCCTGTTCAAGGGCGATACACACCTGGACCAGACGTGTTGTTTGGCAGTGCCGAGCCAGGTCATCTTGCAGCACCCGGTGTCTATTCATTGATCTTGTCGAAATATGAAGACGGCGTGCTGACTGCTCTAACTGCTCCTTCTTCATTCGAAGTAAAATCCATTGGTCCCGGTTCACTACCTGGAAACCCCGAAGATTATGTGACCTTTTGTTTATCAGTGAGTGATCTGCGCAAGGCTGTAAGCGGCGCAAATGAAATAGCTGGAGTTATGTCATCGCGTCTGGAAAGTATTCAGCAGGCGATCCTCGACACGCCCAACGATCCGAAGAAATACATGGAGCAGGCGCATGCCCTGCGCGGCCGAATGAACGACATTTTCCTCACGCTCTATGGCGATGGAACGATGCAACGACTACAATTCGAAGTTGCTCCATCTATCAATGATCGCGTGGGAGGAATTCAAGGAGCACTTTGGAGTATTACTTCTGCCATTCCACAGATGTATCGGGATTCTTTCGTCATTGCTTCAAAGCAGTTAAAAGGAGCGCTTGCTGATCTGCGCAAGACCGATGAAGAAATAAGAATACTCGAGCAGCAACTTGAACTTGCCGGGGCGCCTTCAACTCTGGGTCGTTGGCCCGTGTGGGAGTAATTTGTGGGGAAAGAGCGGCCGGCCATAATAATACCTCGCAACCACTCTTCATCACTGTCCAAATCGTCTTGTAACCCTCCACAGCGGTAATTGTATTGCGCTGATGAACGGGAATAATAATGGATTCGCCCGCCTCGAACTTACTTGCTGATTCCTTTCTTCTTGGGTAGAATTCCTGTCGCCTGAATAAAGGCTGTTTCCCCAATAAGGTAACCATAAGGCTTCAACACTTCAACCCGATCAAAAACCAATTTCATGATAGCCAAAAGCGGTATTGAAAGGAACATTCCGGGCAGGCCCCATAGTGCAGCGCCTAGAATAACCGACAACAAAGAAGCCAATGCATTCAGCTTCACTGTGCTGCCTACTACTTTCGGCACGATGTAATTATTGTCTACAAACTGAATGACTCCATAGAGCAGAGCGACATAAAGAACATACTCGCCCGATTTGGTGAGCAAAGCCACAATCATATAAATGACCATTCCAATGATTCCGCCCAGATAAGGAATGAGATTCAATAAGGCCCCAAAGATCCCCAACAGAATAGCATAGTCGATTCCAAGAATCATTAGCCCAATTATATTGAGGACCGCTAAAATGCCCATATCCAGCGATAAGCCGTAAAGATACTTTTGAATGATTACTCTTGTCTGGACAAGTACTTCGCTCACCTGCTTATTGTTTCCGTAACCGAAAATCCGGTGCACAAATTCAACCAATCGAGGGCGATAGAATAATATCATAAACACATAAACTGGCATAAGAAACAACGCAGTAATGAGCCCACTGAGCGATGACAGCGTCGATCCAATTATTGCGTTCATATTGCCAATAATCTTATCCTTCTCAAGCGCCAATCGGGTGTTGATATCCACCTTTTTAATATCAAAATACGCCGAGGCCCATCGCACGAAATCTTCTGACCATTCCCCAAAACGCTCAGTCAATTCGGGCCATGCCGCACTCAGGCGATCAACCTGAGAAATTAATGCCAAAAGGATCGCGGCAAGTAATGCACTTCCAAGCAACATGATGATTGTAATTGCAATGCCCCTCGGCCATCTTTTTCGAATCAGAAAATCAACCATGGGACTGATGATGACAGCCAATATCAACGCGTACACAAAAGGAACTATGATTCCCTGCAGCAGCCACAATACGTAGACCAAGGCGCAAAGTCCAAGGAACACTAACGACCTTCTCGGCCCTTCGGCAAATGGGACGTCGGCATTCATTCTAGCTTGTCTGGCTCTTTACCAAACCACTTGTTCATTGTGTCGATGACAAATGTAGAAATTCCGTCTGAATTGCGGGTCACTAGGCTGGTCACTCCCATTTGTAAAAATGTCCCAACAAGATCCATTAATCCGCCTGGGTGTCTGCCAGTCACTGCCCGTCTTGACGCGACCCCGGCCGTCATGCCGATTATCGTATTCAACACGTCATTCTTGAAATCAGGAGCCTGCGTCAACTGGGAAAGCATAGTCTTCACGATGCTAACCGGTTTAAATCCCTCCAAAAGATCAACGGCCTCTTGTTTAAGAATAGGTAAATCTTCACTTTGCTTGCGCTCCATAAGCACAATCATACTCTTCAGTTCGGCGGCATTATTTATGTCGTTGTGCATGATCTTATCGAAGCATTTGACGAATCAGTGAATTATAGAGTCCGGACTTTATGCGTGTATGAAGCGCAGCAAGCACCAAGGCGAGCAACGCATAAAATCCGGCCACAAGCAGAAAACCGAAATACACTTTTCCGAGCAGATCTCCCAACCAAAACCCAACAGCGATATTGAGCGAGAGCGCTAGCAAAGAAACTGTAGTAAGCAGAAACAACCTTGAAAGGACAGTTGAGGTAATGTCGGCAGTTTTGTCCACTGCCTTCAGTTTAATGATGGCCATACTGGACTGTCCATACTTTAGGGAACGCTCTATGAGAGGTTCAAAAGGATTTGCTGAATTTTCCATCTTCATATTTTATATCAAACAGCCGGGACGATGTACGCCCCGACTGTTTTATTCCTATTGTAAGAAAGAATTCACGCCTAGAGCGTCTGCGAAGACTTCACGCGATCCTCTGGAAGCTTCCCGTTGAAGTTTCTGGCCTCTTCTTTTACTGCGCCCTTTACGTTTTCCGCAGTGTGCTGCGCTTCACGCTTCAAGTCAGAGATTAGGCTATTAAACTTTTCCTTCACTGAATCAGTAAGGTCATGTCCTTTATCCATAATTTTCTCTCGAGTCTTGCTTCCCTTGTCGGGTGCAAAAAGAACGCCGAGTATTCCTCCGATTGCTGCGCCTATGAGCACGGCTCCGATTACTTTTCCAACACCGCTGTTTGAATTTTCCATGATGCATTTGTTTATTGTTTAAAATGATTAATTGCCTGTACGAATGGCTCCTGAAATCTTAGATTCTAAAGCCTATGGTAAACTGAAGCCATTGATTCTTGTAACGCGGGGCGCTCGAACTACCATCGCCGGCATTGGTTTGGAAATCCCATCCAGCGCGACCTGAAAGGACCACGTGCTCAATGTTAACATCCAATCCGAAAACAAACCCAAGCGTGTTTTTCCGCACATTGTCCGCGTTGAACACATCTTCTTGAGCCGTGCTATTCTCGCCAAACTTATATTCTGTCTTTTCCTTGATTAGATAAGAATATTGTGGGCCGGCCAGAATGGTCACAAACTCAACTGGCTTCAGCGCAATTTGAAGCGGAAAATCCAACGATGTCTTTGTCTTCTTTATGGAGTAATCGTTGCCCAATAGAGTTCCATTCGCCTGAAAACCCTTCTGCGCGAGCAAACCCTCGACTTGTACCCCAAGAAACGGACCTATCGGTATACCGAGGAAGAGTCCGCCCACAGCGCCGACTTTTGGATCCGCGCGAAAATCATCCTCGTTTTCATCCCATACATTCGAGTAGTTCACACCCGCCTTAATTCCAAACACGAATTGTTCGCTCGCGTCATCCGCATTCGTCTGACCCTGAGCAGTTAGTGCCGACATGAAGGCAACAATAAAAAAAATTGAGATTAAATTCTTCATAATTGATTGTATTTCCCAGATAGCTTAACTGAGATATTTTTTTTCTTAACTACTTAACGTTATTTACAGTGAGATCCTTAAACGCCTGACCCAATTCATCCATGTCACGGCCGAATTCTTGCTTGAATGACTGCCATTTGGTTTGATCCTCGGCCTTGTATTCATCTAATTTCTTCTGCATCCTTTCGTTTCTGGCTTCCAGATCGGCGATCCTTCGCGCCTGGTCTTCACTCATTTTCTTTTTGCTCGCCTGTACCGAGAGATTGTAATCCGTTATCGCTTGCTTGTTCGCAGCAATGCGCGCTGAAGACTCTGCTCGGTATTTGTCCACTTCTCCGAGATAAGCCTGATATGCTTTATCAGAAGCTTCCTTTGCGTCGTTCACTTCATCAGCAGCTTTCTTTTCTTTGGCTGCATCATCTCCACAGGAGATAAGTAAAAATGATCCCACACACATTAGAATGGGAATAAATAGGGTTTTGATTTTCATTTGAATTATTTGTTAGCAGTTATTAATGACGAATTTGTTAGGGTTCAAGTTGGGCGCTCTGTTAAATTATAATGCCAATCCCGATCTCTATCTTGCGACAAATGTCCTTCACTGCTGAACCAAACTGATTACATAAAATCAGTATATTATTACACAATTCACAGCCTATTATTTTTCGAATAAAAAAGAGCGAGAATAAATTCTCGCTCTTCCAGATGACACTAGCGTAATGCAATCATGACACTACTAAAACACAGCGTTATAATTCACACTTCATGCTTACGTCGACTGATTATCTTTGAGTAACAGAATAACTTCCCTCTCATCTAACTTGAGTCGGCTTCCAATTCGGGCCAAAAGTTCATCTACCTTCCAGAATTCAAACGTCAAATCTTTCACGGTAAGCTCCGGATACTTCGCTTTTAGCTGTCGAACCTGTGCGTCCCAATCTCCAATCATTCTAAACGTTCCGGCTTCCTGATTCGAATTAAAACTCTTCTTGACTGTTGCGCCGGGAGTGTAATCCTTCAACCAATAGGCGCTTTCATCTCTAAGCCCGGTTTCTCCCAATTTCTTACTGGGGCCGTGAAGACTCCTTACTACTTCACCTCTCCCATCTTCTGAAGAGCGAAAAGAAATATCGTGCTCCATAGAATCTTTCCCACCTTCACTGTCCAGTGCAGAATTAATTTTGGGAGGATCAGATAATTTAGACCAGGCATTTTTGATTGTAGCCTCGTGCTGCGACCTACTTTGTTCGGCCACTTTGCTATAAAGCCTCCTGACCTCCCCCCTGTCAGTACTTGCTTCCACGAAAAAAATACTGTGATCTGGGGCAAGTTTTGACCCGCTGCTCAAACTCATTCTCCCTACCCTCGTGGGTAAAGACAGGTCTGTCGCATTCGAAGTAACTGATTTGGGAGGGCCGTTGGCATCAATTCTAAGGTAGGTGTTCATGGAAAGAAATGTGTGAGGGATAAGCAGTTCAAGCACATTACAAATGTGCAACGCCTCATCTCTTTAAAATTTGCATCTAATACAGCTACAGTTGCAAATTAATCACATTACCTATTTTGATTAAAAAAATTCCAGATTGTGAGCACGCTTCTTCTGGAGTTTCTTAAAGAAGGAAGGCGACAATCCAGTAATCTTCTTAAATTGATTCGAAAGGTGTCCTAAACTACTGTAATTAAGGCGATATGAAATTTCCTTCAAACTCAGTTGATCATAAAGCATCATTTCCTTGACCTTTTCAATCTTATGAACGATGATAAACTGCTGAATAGTTATACCCTTAACTTCTGAGAAGATATTTGACAAATAGGTATAGTCTAAACCAATTTTACGGCTGATGTAATCAGAATAGTTTTCCTTTGGTAGCTCCTCAGAGTAGTGAATCATTTCGATGATCACGTTCTTTATCCGCTCTACAAGGATGTTGCGCTTATCATCAAGAAGCTCCAAGCCTGATGGTTGAAGATTTACCTTCAATTGGTCCAACTGCTCGATCGTAACATCCTCAATCAATGCCACAAATCCCAGATTAACTGGTTCATGGCCAATTCCAAGCTTATCCAACTCCGCAGATACAAGCATCTTGCATCGTTGACTCACCATGTATTTGAAGTACAATTTCAAGATGCAGACATTTTAGTCGGACCAGATTCATCTTTGGGTCGGTGTTCAATACCTTCCCCTCTCTTCGATTTGAGCTGCCTATAAAAGGAGGGTGTAAGACCCGTAAATTTTTTGAACTCATTTCGCAATGATTCCACACTTCTAAAATTAAACTGTGACGAAAGCTCCTTAACCTTCTTGTCTGAATACAAAAGATGCACTTTAACACTTTCTATTTTCTGCGACAGAATATATTGCTTAATGGAAATTCCTTTCACCTCAGCGAAAAGCTCCGACCAAAAATCCACTTCAGATTTTGACCTGTTCGCAATAAAAGCGTCCTCGTGCTTCACACTTCGCAAGCTCGGACCATTGATCATTTCATCCACGCTTCGGACAATCTGCTCAATGATTTCGCTGCTCTCCCTGCTTAGCATCTCAATGCCCATCTTGAATAAGCGGGCCCGTAATAACTTATCCTGACTCGCTGTGAGTCGACTGGGAATCACAATCATTCCCGCTTCAATGTTCCGGTGGGGTATAGCTAAGGATTCCAGTTCATTTTTGGCGATCATACGACAGCGTATGCTGACCATATATTTCAAATATATCTCCATCGGCTCGGATTCTGTAGATTATGGTCCCTCACAATAGAGCGGGGGCTATGACCTATAAATATAGGTTATTTTTATAATTAATTACTAGTTTAACCTTCGAAAGAGTATGATTTCTCACGAATGCGGGCTGATTTGTCTCATACAAAAGAGAAACATGGATCACTCCACATCCATCATTTGTGCAAATGACCCTTCTGAGTTCTAACAACTTGGACTAAATGCGTTGACCCCTAATTACCCTGAGCACCACGGCGATAATGGCAATTACCAGCAGTATGTGAATTAGTCCACCTGCTTGATAGCCAAGATAACCCACGGCCCAGGCAATAATTAAAATCACAGCGACGAGATACAGTAGATTTCCCATTTGATTATTTTTTAGAGTGAATTGCTAATCCGATAGATGAAACTCCCGATGACATGTCGAGATAAATACCTGTGCGAGAACTGAGATGATACTCAGCACCCAAATGAATGTCCAAAAAAAGCGCAGGAGCCCGATACGCGTTACGATCCCCCTCGTATCCGCTATCCCAGCGACTTACTACAGCGGCAAAACCAAGCGATCCTCCGAAGTAAAAATCCCACTTTGAGCCTGCATCAACCCACGAGTCCATATAAAACATCCCTTTCACTCCAACCGGAATGACAGTTTCGCGGTAATTGTAATACCGGTATGGCTTATTTGGATTTCCCCAGTAATAACTCCGGGTATAGGAGTGGATTGACATAAAAGGAGCCAGCGTAAAATTCTTGGCAACGTCAAACTCATAGTTAACGTGAAAAACAGTCACTGAGCGCGATGTGTATCGGTAATACCCCGAATAACCACCGATACCGAGTCCCAAATTCAGCGTATTTCCATATGCTTCTTGAGCACGCAATTCTCCCAAGCCAAACGCCATAAGCGCGACCAACGCCCATAATTTAGGTGCTCGGAAAAATGCGACTATTATGCGAATTGAAGAATTTATTAAACCACCCATTGCCTTTAGGACAAACACTACTTCAACATTAAAGCGGTGAGGCTACAAAGAACCGCTCGACCTAATCCCCTCGTTTTACAACAGCAGGGAGAAAAATTACACAAATCACACATTGAAATGGATGCCCAGCTAAGTCATTTGCGCCCACATCAAGCAGCAAGACTCAATTGTTGCTAATTATTAGGTGCTAAAGGAAGGTAGAATCAAAACAACCTTCCGTCGCCGGGTTTGCGCACTCGGCCAAGGTGCTTATAGGTGAGCTCAGTGACCTGACGCCCACGTGGTGTGCGGATGAGAAAGCCTTCCTGAATGAGAAAAGGCTCGTACACTTCTTCAATGGTGCCCGCATCTTCACCCACTGCGGTGGCAATGGTCGTGAGACCAACTGGACCACCATTGAACTTGTCGAGTATGGTCAGCAGAATCTTGTTGTCCATTTCATCCAGCCCATAGGTGTCCACGTTCAACGCGTTCAGCGCAAACTGCGTGATGTCTAATTGAATGGTACCATCCCCTTTAATCTGAGCGAAATCCCGCACTCGGCGCAGCAATGCGTTTGCAATTCGTGGCGTGCCGCGACTCCTGCGAGCAATCTCGTATGCGGCCTCTCCTGATGTTTCAATGTTGAGAATGGACGCACTTCGCTCTACAATGTCTGTGAGCGTCTTTGCATCGTAGTACTGCAGTCGAGCATTAATACCGAAGCGAGCACGAAGAGGTGCGGTAAGCAATCCTGATCGCGTAGTAGCTCCAACTAATGTAAACGGATTCAACTTGATCTGTACCGAACGCGCGTTCGGTCCTGTATCAATCACAAGGTCAATACTGAAATCCTCCATCGCCGAATAGAGGTATTCCTCCACCACAGGACTTAGTCGATGAATTTCATCAATGAAGAGTACATCATTTGCCTCGAGATTGGTCAAAAGCCCCGCCAGATCTGCGGGCTTATCGAGGACAGGCCCCGAAGTGGTTTTAATATTCACACCCATCTCATTCGAGATAATGTATGCGAGCGTCGTCTTTCCCAGTCCGGGAGGCCCGTGGAGCAATACATGATCCAACGACTCTTCGCGAAGTCGAGCGGCCTTGACGAAGATTTCGAGATTTTCCAACACCTGACGCTGACCCGTAAAATCGGTCAAGGTCTTCGGTCGCAGCACACGATCGAGGTCCCTATCGGTGGACTGCTCAGCTTCGTCGCGGATGTTGAAATCGCTCATGGTCCGAAAGATAGTGTGCCACCGAGATTTTTGAGATCGGAGCAAAAACCTGTAGTCCTCCGTGAGTAGATCTCCCGGAATGCCTGCGGCTATCAATCCTCCGGATCATCCCTCCACTTCTTGCCAAGCCTGACCCATTCCTCAGGTAATAATCTCAGCCGCACCATGTAGAACGGAGATGTAAATCGCTTACCCAATTCATTATTCTCAATAAGCATCAAGCGATAGCCTATCCCGCCGCCAACAGCAATCAACTTCAGGATTTTATACTCGACGATCATTGCTGGCTCATACACCATCACAGATCCTTCCATGTATCTATTTCTCGCAGGATCCGATAGATATGTCTTACCTAATCCTAGCTGAACCGGGATCGTTGCTTCCCAAGGCCCTTTTCGATAAAATGAATACTCTGCGAAAACGCCAAACGAAAAGAACTTGAGCCTATCCAATGGCGCCTCTGAATCATTTGTTCGGGGCACTTCAATGCGAGAGCGCAGCCAACTGAAGTAAACGCCAAGGTTTAGCCTTTTCTGAAAGGATACGCCCGTCTTCACGCCCCAGATCTGTGCACTGCGACCGGTCACAAACGAATTGCGGGTGTCCAATTTAAGCACGAAGGTTGTGGAGCCTTGAAGCACCTGATAGAGAGAATCAGAAAGGTTGACGCGCTGCGCGTTCACTCTTTCTGCAGCAAGCAGCAAAACAAGTGCAACGAAAAAGGTCCGTACCATCGTCAAGCGAAAGTACGGACCTTCAAAGGGAAGCATGGCTTCTTAGCTATGATCATGCTCTCCAGGCTTCAGTGGAACAGTCTGAGGCACGAAATCGGCTTCATGCACTGGGTTCGAATAATCATAAGCCCAGCGGTGCACTTCGGGAAGCGCACCAGGCCAGTTGCCGTGAATGTGTTCAACAGGAGCCGTCCATTCCAACGTGTTTGATCCCCATGGGTTCAGAGCTGCCTTTTGACCATACCAAATGCTATGGAAGAAATTGAAGAGGAACAAAAGTTGTGCAAGTGCCCCAACAATTGCAAAGACAGAGATAATCGGATTGAGGTCCATTGTTTTCTCTAAAAACTCAAACGTCGAGTAGCTGTAATAACGCCGCGGAGCGCCAGCCATACCTACGAAGTGCATTGGGAAGAATACTCCATATCCACATACCAGCGTAAGCCAGAAGTGAGTATACCCTAACTTAGTGTTGAGCATCCGTCCGTACATCCGCGGGAACCAGTGATAAATGCCCGCAAGCATTCCAAAAATGGCGGACATACCCATTACGATATGAAAGTGGGCTACGACGAAATAGGTGTCATGCACATTCACATCGAGTGCCGAGTCTGCAAGGACAATTCCAGTCAATCCACCTGTAACGAATGTGGACACCAGACCGATCGAAAACAACATTGCCGGTGTGAATCGGATGTTCCCCTGCCAAAGCGTAGTGATATAGTTAAATGCCTTTACAGCCGAAGGAATCGCAATCAATAGTGTGGTAAATACGAATACCGATCCGAGGAAAGGGTTCATACCCGTCACAAACATGTGGTGACCCCATACAATGAAGGATAAAAATCCAATGGCCAGAATGGATCCCACCATCGCCTTGTAGCCAAAGATTGGTTTGCGGCTGTTGGTTGCAATGACTTCTGATGAAATACCAAGAGCTGGTAGCAGAACGATGTAAACCTCGGGGTGTCCAAGAAACCAGAATAAGTGTTGAAACAGAATAGGCGATCCTCCAGTGACATCGAGTGCCTCTCCTCCGATGTAAATGTCAGAGAGGTAAAACGCCGTTCCGAAGCTTCTGTCCATGATCAACAGAACTACCGCAGAAACAAGCACCGGGAAAGAAAGTACTCCAAGAATAGCTGTAACCAACAGCGCCCAGATTGTCAATGGCAAACGCGTCATCTTCATTCCCTTCGTTCGAAGATTGATGATGGTAACGATATAATTCAGACCACCTAAAAGTGAAGATGCCACAAATAGAACCATCGAAATCAGCCACATGGTCATTCCCGTACCAGAACCTGGCATCGCTTGCGGCAAGGCGGAAAGTGGAGGATAAACTGTCCAACCTCCTGATGCCGCTCCACTCTCAATAAAAAGAGAGGCCACCATGATTACGCTAGATACAAAGAAGAACCAATAGGACAATAGGTTGAGGAATCCGGACGCCATATCACGCGCTCCGATCTGCAATGGAATCAATAGGTTCGCAAAGGTTCCCGACAAACCGCCCGTCAATACGAAAAAGACCATGATGGTGCCGTGAATGGTTACTAAAGCCAAGTAGGCGTTGCGGTCCAGAATTCCGTCTGGAGCCCAGCGATCCCCTAAAAATGTGTTGAGAATCGCAAAATTCTGACCTGGCCATCCGAGTTGCATACGGAAGAAAACGGACAGCATTACGGCGATAATTCCCATGAAGATAGCAGTTACGAGAAACTGCTTAGAGATCATTTTATGATCCTGCGAAAAAACATACTTCGACACGAAGCTCTCTTCGTGGTGGTGCGCATGCCCGTGATCTTGATCGTGGGCGTGAGCGGTGTGTTCGTGTGCTCCCATTTTTTTTTTCGTTCAGCGGTTATTAGTCATTGCAGTAGTGATGACTCCCGGAATAATAGTAGTGTCGACAGGGGCAGTAGTAGTTGAATCAGCAGGCGCCGATTCAGTTGCAGCAGCACCGGCGAAGGTCTTTTGCTGGGCAAGCCACGCGTTGTAATCAGCCTCATCTTCAATGATGACTTTGATCTGCATGTTGAAGTGAGCTGATCCACAGATCTTATTGCAAAGAAGGATATAATCAAAATTCTCTTTACCCAACTTCTCGCGCATTTCACGAGTGGTGATCGTTGGGGTCATTTTAAAGCGCGTGGGTACGCCTGGAACTGTGTTCATCTGAGTGCGAAAATGGGGCATGTATGCGGAGTGCAATACATCCTGAGAGCGGAAGATGAATTCCACTTCCTTGTTCACAGGGAGGTGCATTTCGCCTTTTACAATCCTATCGTCTCCTCCAGCTTCCCATTCGCTTAACCCTGATGGAGTTTTAAATTCAGACAGATCCATGATGCGTTGCTTGTGACGCTCTAGACGATAAATCTGATCCTCCACTGTTTCCACGTATGTATCAGGCCAAACTGGCATGCGGGCATTCTCTTCAAGTCCCCCTTTCTTTTTGGCAATCTTTCCATCGATCTCGGCCACTTTGTCCGCGATTCCTTCGCGTGATACCAACCCAAGCGCGTTGCTTGTTGAGATGAGGTTGAAATCGGCCGCGCCGAATTCAGCATTATCACCAGGATAGCGAATCGTCCAGTCAAATTGCCTGCTGTAAACTTCTACACGCAAAGCATCGTCACTGGCCGGACCAGTCATTTTATTCCATGTGATCAGTCCATAGACAATGATGAACGCCATGGTAACACCAGGTACAAGCGTCCAAATCATTTCCAGACGATTGTCGTGCACGAAAAAACGCGCTTTTCTATCCTTTCGGTAGTAAAATTTGTATGGGAAATAAAACAGCAGGAAGTTCACCACAAAAAATACGATGGTGATCATCCAGATGTTTACGCTCATTAGCCTGTCCACATCTACGCCATGCGCAGATGCCGATTCTGGCAAATAGTCGCCATACCGCACATACAACCAAATGGTACAGATGAAAAAAACGACCATCCACACCAGCATGAGTGTAGCGTTCAATTTGTTGTCGGCGGGCGTGACATCCTCTTCTCGCGTCTTCCTCAGCGACCGGGTAAGCTCATATACCTTGGTCAATTGGGCGATTGCGATGATGCCCAGAACAATGACCAGCAGGATCAGTAGTTTCATTTCGCTATCGGTGTTTTACTTCGTTCTCGTGTAGTAGTGTAACAATGATTATATCTGATGGTTCTCACTTTCGTTCAACATTGGATGATTTACTGGAATCAAACGCGCTTTCGAGAGTGCAGTGAGCACAACATAGATGAACAACCCTAAGAATCCAAGGAACATTCCAATCTCAAACCACCATGTAAAAGCAATGTGATGTCCTTCTCCAAGTCCCCACATCAGGTGACCGTGGATAGTTCCTGGAATCACCGCTATGTAAAGATCAAAGAAGTGGGACAGGAACAAAATGGCTCCTACGCGCATGAGGTACTTCGTATTGCGCTTCGCATCACGTGAGATCATCACGTAAAATGGCACCGCGAAATTCACGAAGAACACTCCCCACATTCCAAACATATAGTGCTCATAGCGCTGTTCGAAGTAGGTCACTTCTTCCGGAATGTTCGAATACCAAATCAACATGTACTGGCAAAACCAGAGGTAGCTCCAGAGCATTGAGATGGCAAACATCCATTTGCCCAAATCATGCAAGTGGCTATCGTTTACAGTGGCCAGGTAACCCTTGCCCTTTAACCACACCACCAGCATCACTGCGAAAATCATACACGTAACCCACATGCCAGAGAAAATGTACCAGCCATACAAGGTAGAGTACCAGTGGGTATCGATGCTCATCAACCAATCCCATGATAGGGTAGATGAGAATACCGCAAAACACACCAGAAACACTGCACTGCGGCGATATTGTTTATAGTGCAATTCAGTACCTCCTACCTCATCTTCCTTCACTGACCAGCGGCGGAATGAACGAGCAAAAAGCACAAATACCAATGTGTAGATAACCACGCGAAGCCAGAAAAACCAAGGTGAAAGGAAAGGCTTCTTATTGGCTATGATTGAATCGTACGCAGGATTGTTTGGATCATGAACATCTGGATCCATCCAGTGGTACAAATGATGCAGTTGAAATTGGCCTGCCAACAAGACAATGATGATCACGACCAAACCTACTTTCACATAGGAGAACATTGCCTCAAAAATTCGTTTGAGCTGCGCGGACCAAGCTACCTCAGCAGCGTATTGCACGGCGTAAAAAAACAGCGCACCCAGAGCTACGGCAAAATAGAAGAAGCCATTGATCAGAAGGTTGGCCCACCAGTACTGGTGTCCGTGGGTTTTGTCGAAGACCCATCCGAGGATCATGGCGACCACTCCGATAGCCATCAGAGCCATAGCCCATGTCTTGGTCTTTTTCGGGAATTGAAAGTGGAGCTTATTGTCGTGTACCATAGCGTGTGTTCGCGAGGTGTTAAAATGAATAGTCGTTCAGAATCAGGTGGTTGGTGCGGCCGCGGCGGGTTTCTTCAACATTCCGTTTTCATCAAATTCGGGTGTGGTAATTCCAAGTTGAAGGCATTTAACCCACTCCGTCACTTGCCACCGCTGAAGCTTGTCGAGTTGCGAAGCGTGTTGCCCCATCAAATTCTTACCGTAAGTGATGGAGTGGAAAATCTTGCCTTCTGGCAAATCCTTCAATTTCGTGGCATAGTCCGGAATACCGGCGATAGCTCCTTTTGTCGAGATCAATCCGTCACCATGACCTTCTGCACCATGACAATGCTCACACATTATAGCGTAGACGGCCATTCCTTTTTCAATATGCTTCTTTTCAGAAAGCAATGGACTTTTGATTTCGATAGCAGCGCGCTCGTAATCTTCCGGTGTGTTTTTCAACGGATAAGGAAGAACGAATGGAGCCATTTCAGCACCGACGTAAGCAATCGTTCCCGGAGCTGGATTAGCTGAAAGGACTCGGGTAGAGCCTTCCTTTTCCTTCATGGGTTGCGTCAGGTCGAGCGATTCGCTGTTTCCGTAATCCACGTAGGCCTCAGGGGCCGGCGAGCGGTACATGTCAGGCATGTACTCCACACCAGGTGAATTGGGATCTGTCTTGCACGACACCAGAGCGGCAGCCAGCACAAGCACAGATGCGATGGAAGTAATGGTGCGGTTCATATCAATATTCCTTAATGCTTAGTTCAAACACTTGAGTGGAGCGGATTTTCGCTTCAAGCTCCTCGGCGCCCATACCACTGTTCTCTTCAGTAACAATCTCCATCACGAACTTATCGTCCGTTGTGCGGGGATCTGGATTACTTGCCGGCATGCCTGGCAGTGTTCCATTGCGCAACAAGTAAGTGATCGCCATTCCGTGCGCTGCACAAAGCACAGAGAACTCGAACATCACAGGCACAAATGCCGGCGCGTTTTCGATCCAAGTGAAACTCGGCTTACCGCCGATGTTCATCGGCCAGTCGGAGATCATGAAATACCATGTGCCAAAAATGGACAGGATAGTACCTGCAGTGGCATACATGAATGAAGTGATCCCCAAACGCGTGCGCTTCACTCCGATGATAGGATCCAGTCCGTGAACTGGGAACGGAGAGAATACTTCCTTGACACGGATTCCTCCGGACGTAAGTGCACGAGCAGCCTCCAACAACTTGTGGTCGTCGTCGTACATCACGTGAAATACTTTATTGGCCATAGCTCTAATGAATATAGCTTAGTGTACGTTATCTTTTTTATAGCTCTCACCCGACACCTTCAGGATGGTCTTCAATTCATTCAATGCGAGCACAGGGAAGTAGCGCGCAAAAAGAAGGAACAATGTGAAGAATATACCGATGGTTCCGATGAACATTCCGATGTCGATGATAGATGGATGAAACTCGCCCCACGCTGATGGAGTGTAGTCGCGGTGGATCGACGTCACGATAATTACGAAACGCTCGAACCACATTCCAATGTTTACTACGATAGAGAGAACGAAAGTGGCCGCCAGACTGGTTCTAATTTTCTTGAACCAGAACAACTGAGGACTGATCACGTTACACGTCATCATCATCCAGTACGCCCAACTGTAAGGGCCAGAGAAACGGTTGATGAACGCGTAGCTCTCGTACTCAACACCGCTGTACCACGAGATGAATAACTCGGTGAGGTATGCCACACCTACAATCGAACCCGTAACAATGATTACGATGTTCATGTACTCCACGTGCTTCAGGTGGATGTATGCTTCGAGACGCATGGTTTTACGCATGATCAGAAGAAGCGTCAATACCATTGCGAACCCGGAGAAGATCGCACCAGAAACGAAATAAGGAGGGAAGATCGTAGCGTGCCAGCCTGGAACGATTGACGTTGCAAAGTCCATCGATACGATCGAGTGAACCGAGAATACGAGCGGCGTTGCTATACCTGCAAGTACCAACGACACCTCTTCAAAACGCGTCCAGTGCTTGGCGCGGCCTGACCAGCCAAAGCTGAGGATACCGTATATGCGCTTCATGCGTGGCTTCACCATCCTATCGCGGATCGTCGCAAAGTCTGGAATCAAACCGATGTACCAGAATACCAGCGACACGGAGAAATACGTTGAGATCGCGAATACGTCCCACATCAACGCTGAGTTGAAGTTGGGCCACAGCGAACCAAATTGGTTTGGCAGTGGAAGTGTCCAGTAGGCCATCCATACACGTCCCATGTGAAATATAGGGAAAACGGCTGCCATCATTACCGCGAAGATTGTCATCGCCTCTGCGGAGCGGTTGATCGCCATGCGCCAGCGCTGACGGAACAATAGAAGTACGGCAGAGATGAGGGTGCCGGCGTGACCGATACCGACCCACCAAACGAAGTTGGTGATGTCCCATGCCCAACCGACAGTCTTGTTCAGACCCCACGTACCGATACCAGTACCTACGAGGTACATGATGCAGCCAATTCCGTAGAGCGCTACAACAGCCGCGATGGTGATCGCAATTTTCCACTGGCGCGGTGCCGCACCTTCAATCGGCCCAACGATATCATTGGTGATGTCGTGGTAGGTCTTGTGACCTAGAATCAGCGGTTTGCGAATAGAAGCTTCTTTAAACATAGTGCTGGATTATGCTTCGTTTTCGATGTTTCTCACTTTGGTCATATAGTATACGTTCGGCTGAATTCCAATCTCTTCGAGCGCATGGTACGAGCGGTTGTTCACTGCGCGCTTCGCATTTTTGGAAGTCGTATCATTCAAATCACCAAACACAATTGCGTGTGTTGGACATGCTTCTGCACATGCCGTAATGACCATTCCGTCAGTTACGGTTGTACCTGCCTTTTTCGCATCAAGCTTGCCAGCCTGAATACGCTGCTGACACATGCTGCATTTCTCCATAACACCACGCGAACGCACAGTGACATCAGGGTTCAACACCATACGCAGGGTATCATCCTGAGCCGGATTGAACTGAGAGAATTTATCGTTGCCTACATAGTTGAACCAGTTGAATCGACGCACCTTATAGGGGCAGTTGTTTGCGCAATAACGTGTGCCGATGCAACGGTTGTAAGCCATGTTATTCAAGCCTTCATTACTGTGCGTTGTCGCAGCTACCGGACACACCGTTTCGCACGGTGCGTGGTTGCAATGCTGACACATCATAGGCATGTGCACGCTTTTTGGAGTTTCGGAAGGAATCTCCATATCGCCATAGGCTGAAATAGTGCCTAAGTTCTTGTTCTCAATCGTCTCTTCCAGTGTCTCGAAATCAGAAGAGAAGTAACGGTCGATGCGCAACCAATGCATATCGCGGTGGCGACGAACTTCGTCTTTTCCGACTACCGGAACATTATTTTCTGTGTGACAAGCCGTGATACAAGAGCCGCAACCAATACAGGAAGAAAGATCGATAGTCAGACCCCAACGGTGACCGATTCCTTCTACTGGAAACTCCCTCCACAGGTCATGTTCTTTTACATACGTGCGGTCTTGAGCATTGATGGCTCCATCGCCGTTGATGTCTTCATGAACCGCAAGCGTCGGAAGTTTATTCCAACTTGCTTCGCCCTTCTTCACATCCTTCTCCGCGAGGAAGGCACTTATAGTAGTTTCTTTTACCACAGACTCACGGCCCATAACGGTGTGGTGCATCTGTGTAGTAGCAACCGGATAAGTTGCCTTCATATCTTCAAGTTGAACGTCGAATGCTGCATAAAGCGCGGTACTGCCGCTCATAGAGGCGAGGGTAAAGGCATTCTTTCCGATAGGAACGAGGTTGTCCCCTTCCATCAAATGCTCACCCATTTCACCTACCTGATATGCAGACTTACCAATGGCTTCATTGCCTGCTCCGCGACCATAACCGAGGGCTATAGAAAGGGTTCCTTTCTTTTGACCAGGCGCTGGAAATGCAGGAAGGATTAGCTCTTTGCCATTTGCCGTCACCTTTACAAGTGAGGCCTCATCATCCTGAGCTATGTAAGTATTCAGACCAAGCTCCTTCATATCCGAAGGTGACATCCCCACGTAGTTATCCCAGGTCACTTTAGTCATTGGATCTGGCGTTTCCTGGAGCACAGGATTGTTCGCCTGATTACCCACCCCGAGCATCACAGACTGATGAAGCACAATTTCCCACGCACCACCTTTCGCGCTGCGAACCGCGGTGAGAGCAGAAGAAACATCCATTGCACTGGTCACTGCTGCTGGTGAAGCCGCTAGTGCCGCAGTTGCCGCAGCTACAGCTTGATCAACAGAAACATTGCCTGCCATTTCAACGGAAGGCGCACCTTCTTTCGTGCTCACTATAGGTGCGGCAGGAGTAGACATCTGAATATTGCCTGAAGCAAACGTGCCGTTGTGAACGGCCATGTGCCAGGAATTGTCTGAGTTCATCACCTCCGCAGTGTAATCCGCATTGTATGTCGAACGCAAATAATCGTAATAAGCTATTGGATTGCCCGCCCAGCGCAAAAGACTTTCCTGAGCATAACGTGTATTGTGCATCGGGATTATCGCAGGCTGCTGCAGATCCGTGCGACCGGCCACCGGGCTTAGGTCGTTCCATGATTCGAGGAAATGATGATCAGGCGCCTGATACGTGCAGCGTGTGCCCGTTTCATCTGCGTAATTATTAACGCTAATCGAGGTTTTTACCTTGAGGAGACCAGAATTGAATTTGTGCGCATCGTGCCATGAGTAGGAAGGATTCGCGCCGTAAATAATTACTGCGTCCACGCTTCCTGCGTTCATTTCTTCCATCAGAGAGGCCATTTCGGCATCATTTCCAGCGAAGAGATTTGTAGGGTTGCTGATATCGATCGACTTGCCATAGTTGCCGAGCATCTGGTTGATGCTTGCGACAATCATTTGCACGTTGGCATCGTTGCTTCCGGCCACCACCAGCGAGGAGCCGATATTCGCTTTCAGTTCACCCGCTATTTTGGTAAATACAGCAGCATCAACGCCATCGATTCCAGAAGCGCTGCCGTTGAGCGCATCATACAAAGCCGCCACAGCCTGACCTTCCTGAGAAGGCTTGATGGCAAGGCGCACATCGGCATTAGAACCAGTGAGAGAATACACCGCCTCCATCTGGTAATGCTTGCTCATCCATCCGTTTTCAGGACGACGGTTATCGGCATAAGCAGCCTGGAACATATTAGGCGTGAGCCATGTGCCAAGGAAGTCTGCACCAACGCTCACGATTACGCGAGCTTTTGAAAAATCGTACGAAGGCACAACCGCTTTGCCAAAGGCTGCGGCGTGTGCGCTGGAAAGACCATTGTAGCTGTATGCATCATATTGCACATGCTTCACTTTCCCTGCGTATTTCGCAGAAAACTCTGCTACTGCGCGCTTGGTTGAAGGGCTGATGATGCTATTGCTGATAATGCGAATGGCATTGGCTGAAGCAAGGGCAACAGATACCTCGGTATCAAGGGTCTCCCATGTAACATCTTCCCCTCCTTTTCGTGGGCCGCGCAAACGCGCTCCATCATAGAGACCGAGAATAGATGCATTGATGCGGGCGTTGACAACACCCTGACCCATGCCGTAGTCCTTATTTCCTTTGATAAAGATCGGACGGCCTTCGCGTGTTTTCACGAGAATATTGCCGTAGTCCGTTCCATCGTAATAGGTCGAGGCGTAGTAGTTCGCGATACCCGGAGTAATCTCTTCAGGTTTCACTACGTACGGAATGCTCTTCACTACAGGCGTTTCGCATGCAGCAAGTGTGGCCGCAGCTACGCTAAATCCCATGAATTTCAGGAAGTCGCGACGGCCAGTGTTGGCCTCTTTCAGTTTCGGATCAGAAAGGAACTGATCGACCGACTGATCGCGCTTGAACTCCGTTGAGATTGCCTCCTGAAAACCCTCCGTATTGTTGAGTTCTTCCAGGCCAGTCCAATATTTCTTGTTCATACCCATGCTATCTTATGCTTCAGGCATATCCCGTATTAATAGTGACATTTTCCACACTCCCAACCACCAAGTTGCTTGACGGTGAGAATCGTTTTCAGTGAATCGACTACACCACCAGAAGTATTCTTCTTCATGTTTTCGTCGAGGTAGCTTCTCAGGAACCGCTGACCGTTTTCGGAAGCGCGGTAGCGATCATGCATTTCTTCGTAGTAAGCCGAACTAGCCAAATCCACTTCAGCTTTGTTGTGACACTCAATGCACCATCCCATAGTCAGAGTTGGCTTGGTGAGTTTGATCAGTCCAGGAACATCTTCCTGAGCATTAATTTCAGCTACAGTTGCCTGCCGACCTACGCTGTAGGTCTGAACCGGACCGTGGCACTGCTTACAATCAATTCCGCCCACCGTGACGTGTTGGCTGTGGTTGAAATAAACGTGGTCAGGAAGGTTGTGCACCTTTACCCATTCGATTGGCTTCTGCTCGTAGTCTGCGATGTAAGTTCCTGTTTGTGGATCAAAACCAATTGCCTCGTAAATCTTTGCAATCTCCTTCTCGCCAGTTACCGGTCCTTTCTTAATTCCCTTGTGGCAATTCATACACACGTTCACAGAAGGAATACCTGCATGCTTTGAGACAGCCGCGCTGCTGTGGCAGTATTGACAGTCGATCTCATATTTACAAGCGTGACTTGCGTGAGAGAACCAGATTGGCTGCTCGGGCTTGTATCCCTCATATACTCCGATGTCCATTAATGATCCGTACAGTAGCACGAACAAGTAGCAGAACATGAACAAGCCACCGAGAGCGACAAATTTCTTATGCTTCCACATCCACGCTTTGGCCACATCCCAGTAACCTGTTTCAGGCTCGAGGTCTTTTCCTTCACGCTCATTCACCGCGTTCTTCAGTGAGCGAGAGATATTGGCCGCGCTCACACCGATGATCGCGAGAATAATTCCGATGATGATAATCCAGATCAAGCCGTCATTCTGCTCGCCCTTGGAGGCAGTTGCCTGCATTTCTTCGTAGGTCAAGCACTTGTTGAGCTCTTCAGTCGGAACTGGGGCGCCATCGCCTTCTTTGACATACGTGAGGATGTGATTGATTTCTTCCGCGTTGACCGCCTGATTGGCCATCCAACCGAATGTCGGCACATATTTCTCGACCAAACTTTTGAGGTATGGGTCGCCTTTCCCTGCGGCACCTTGTGGGTTTTGAATCCAGAGGATGAGCAATTCATCCTTCCCTTTCCAGCGCTGATCGATGCCCTTCAGACCCGGAGCAGCAAGCACTTCTTCAGTGATCTTATGGCATGACGCACAGTTTGCGTTGAACAATTGTTTCCCCTTCACAGCGTCACCACCCACGTGAATATCTGCCTGTGAGGACAGGGAGAAACTGAAAATGAGCGAGATGGTTAGGATTAACCGTGTAATGTGTCGTTCTGAAAGCCGCTTCATTGCTAGGATTTTACCAGATTCCAGGCCTTGGAATGCGCGGCAAATTTATACCACGGGCTCTAACACAGTAGTGTCATATAGGTATTCTCGGTAATTTAAACTGCTTCTAAATAAGCAACGCCCTACTCATATCTTCTTACAATCTGAAAGTGTGCTTCTTGCGTTTGCAAAGGCATGATTTTTAGAAGTCAACACCCACGTGAAATCGTAACTTTGCGGCCACCGATGAACCGAATTTCTCTTTTTCCAGCACTCCTTCTTCTTCTTGCACTTCACGTAAGTCTCGTGCCTTCTTCTGAAGCCCAGGCAGATTCGCTCAAACGCGCCCTTTTTGCCTTGCAAAACCCGAAGGATGCTACAATCCTTCACCCACAGGGTCCGGGAACAATTCGCATCCATACTCCCACAGTGATTGATTCCGTGGAAAAAATGCTGCGTGGTCATGATGAAGTGCTCGGCTATCGCATCCAGATTTACTTGGGTTCCGCCGCAGAAGCGAAATCCACCCGTTCAAAATTTCTGACTTTAGGCACCGGCTTGCCCTGTAACATGGTGCAGAATATCCCCAACTATGCCGCACGTGCCGGCGATTTCCGCACTTCGCTGGAAGCACACAAGTCGCTTGCAACGGTCAAGCTGCACTATCCGGCAGCCTTCGTGGTCCAGGATAAAATCAATCCTCCTCGATTTCAAAAGAAGACGCCCTAATTGTCTGTATTTGTCTTGACCAAACCTTGCGTGGGGTTGTGTACTTTTGAATCCTATCTCTTCAGCACATGCCATTTTATCATCAACTCGGGAATTTTCCCCATAAGCGTCACACCACCTTTCGCAAACCCGACGGTGGTTTGTATTACGAGCAATTGTTCGGTACAGAAGGATTTCATGGAATGGCTTCACTGCTCTACCACGTGCATCGCCCTACGATGATTCGTGAAGTGCGGAACTCCATCAACGTGACGCCAGTGAGTGCGGTTGACAAAAACATCTCTCCTTACATGCTCCGCGGATTTAGTGCGGCGCCAGAAGCGGATTTTCTGGAAAGTAGAAAAGCCGTCTTGTTTAATAACGACCTCACAATTTCGCTTGCCGCTCCTCAAAAAAGTATGCATGAATACTTTTATAAAAATGCGGATGCAGACGAGGTAATTTTCATTCACAGCGGGTCAGGCACGCTACGCACCATGCTCGGCAATTTGAACTTCGCCTATGGCGATTACCTGGTCATTCCCCGCGGAATGATTTACCAAATTGAATTCGATACTGCCGACAATCGTTTATTTGTTGTAGAGAGTTTTAGTCCGATTCTGACCCCCAAACGATACCGCAATGAATTCGGCCAGTTGCTCGAGCACTCACCGTTTTGTGAGCGCGATATGCGCAGGCCTTCCAATCTAGAAACGCACGACGAAACAGGAGACTTTGTGATCAAAATTCGCAAGGAAAATATGCTTCACGAGGTGGTGTATGCCTCGCATCCATTCGATGTGATTGGCTGGGACGGATACAACTTCCCTTATGCCTTTTCGATTCATGATTTCGAGCCGCTTACCGGCCGCGTGCATCAGCCGCCGCCCATACATCAAACTTTTGAGGCGCGCAACTTTGTGATTTGTTCATTCTGTCCGCGATTGTACGACTACCATCCGCAATCTATTCCGGCCCCATACAATCACAGCAACATTGACAGCGATGAAGTGCTGTACTATGTGGACGGCGATTTCATGAGTCGCAATCACGTAGAAAAAGGATACATCTCCCTTCACCCGGGTGGCATTCCTCACGGCCCGCATCCTGGCGCGTATGAGCGAAGCATTGGACAGAAAGAAACGAGTGAACTGGCTGTGATGATTGATACGTTTCGACCACTCAAACTCACCCAGCTTGCGCTTGATATTGCGGAAGCGGGATATGAGAGATCGTGGTTGGAGGGGTAGATTTTAGAGCGAGTGTTGAGATGATTTTTCCGGAATATTGACTGAAGGTGCTATAAGTGCTCGCCTAAACTCTGAATAATGATCTAATAAAACTACTTTATCGGATTAATGGAATAATTCGATAATTTAAAACTACTGGTGTTAATTTATTGTGCGTTTGTCACGTTGAAAGCAAAAGGTGTTAGTTCGGTTAATTGAAATACAATTAACTATGATACGTTACTCTTTTCACTCTCTATTTATTTCTCTTTCACTTTGCTTTTCACATTTCCTGTATTCTCGGGATATAACACCTTCGCTTGAGGCTGCGCTTTTCGGGACAAATGACCTGAATTCCTTAACGGATTCGGTAGCAGAAACTGCTCAATACCCCCTTTGTAGGAGGGGGGCTGTAGCGTTGGCTGCACCAATCCCGGTTTTGAACTAAGATCCGGTGGGCAAGTTCTCGACTCAACCGCAAATGGAATCACCTATTCTGGTGTTTCAGGAATTCCACCATTTAATCCAGGAAGCACCCCATTTTTTATCCCCTGCGCTAGAAGCGCCAATGGTTCTTCTAACGGACAATCTCCCTATTGGTGGAATGTAAACCATTCCATAGGCACTCCAGCATGTACAGCCAACTCAGGAACCCCATGTGTGTACCACTCCGATTCAGGTTTGGGCTCATCAATCGATCCTATTAGCAGTCAAATTGGAGGAAATCTGCCGCAAGAACTCTATTTTGCAAGCCCGAACGGTGTCAATCCACCAACGGCTTGGAATCCTTGCAATGCGCAAAACAATCACTATTTGCGCTTCTGTACTATCGATGGACTTCGTCAAATTAACGGTACCCAAAATTGTCCCATTCGCTTTCAAGACCTAAATGACTACGCAGAGGCTGTTTGCTTTGGCGGAAATGGAACCGCACCAAACCTTAATCTCAACGAAGAATATGTAGTCGAATTTATGACCACTCACAACCCTTTGCTATTTCAATCCGACTTGACGCCAGAAGGCACTGGAGCGGTTCAAGCAGGATTATCCCATTTTGTTTCGCCAAATAATCCCGTAATTCATCGTGGATTTTCCATTGTTGAAAATTGTACGCGGCCTAACGGAACTTTTGTTCCCAACAATGCAATGAATGCCTGGAACTACGGCTATGAAACACCAATGGATTGGAATCGGGTAAGTTCTTCCTTTGTGGCAACAGCTAGCGGAGTTCACGGCATCTACTTTTCACCCAATACACCTAATTATCATGTCAGTACTCAGTTCGAATGGATGAGCTATTTTGTGGATGACATATTCGTTACGCCAGTCTCCCAAAACCCTATTTCAATTGAAACTTCCGTGAGTGTAGGTGCCGATTTAACCATCGAACTAGTCTTGCCAATTCAGACAGATTGGAGCGGTACAAACACTCAGCCCATTGACATCAATTTGATTCTTCCTCCTAGAATTGAGGCAGAAGACGAGATTAATCTCACATTCAACACCGGAGAAATAGGACCTCTAGCAACCATTGATACACTTTACTTTTCGTTTGATCAAAATTCATCTCACGGAGTTTCCTACTTCATTCAACTTCAAGAATTTGGTGGGTGTC
>Ga0105049_10000282_pt1 | contig 53028 bp, 43 predicted proteins | sample MAT06_FD_78087 | JGI IMG/M metagenome (GOLD analysis project Ga0105049, IMG submission 78087) | Freshwater microbial communities from Lake Fryxell liftoff mats and glacier meltwater in Antarctica - MAT-06 | ecosystem: Environmental > Aquatic > Freshwater > Ice > Liftoff microbial mat | place...
CACTCTCGACCATACCCAGACAAGCCGCACGTGATCAAATAATTAAGCAGAAAAACGTTAACCGAGTGCCATGAGGGTCAGACGCCATTATAATATTCCTCACCTAAAACACCGACTAGCAGACCAGTGTCAGTTCTTACATTCCAACATTAACAATCATTGTATCTCCATCGCGTGAACTACCCTATCCACCGTTATCAACACTACCGCCCCTCAGCCGCCAAAATATCCCCCAACACCTCGTCAAGCGTCACGGCGGCTAACTTGTCGTCAAGCTCTACCACCACCAAATACCCTCGGTCTAGGCCGTCTTTGGTGAAGGCTTTGATTAACGAAAGTTGGTCGCTTTTAATCAAGCGGCCGTCGTCTTTTGACCAATATTCCATGGCGACTAAACAGCCTGCTGACGGCGTGCCGGGGTAAAACGATGTGCCGCGATAGTAGTCCGAGTTGATGGTGGTGCCGTGGATGAGCATTTCATTGCGCCCTGCTTGTCCGGCTAAATACGCTTCTTTAAAAGGCCAATATCTGCGCCATGTTTCAGGCAAAAATGCTTCATACGCCTCGTCAGTCCACGTGTTTTGTTTTTGACTATCATCATGCTCAAATGCCGCTAACGTTGCCTCAACGGGTATTTGCGACTCAAGATACGGTGTCGGGCCGATCCATTTATTGGTGGCGGTGCCAGCGCCGATAATGGTGAAAAGTCCCTGCGGGGTATTGCCGTTGGTTATGGTGCCAGGCAGGTTGGTGATGGCGTTGGCCAAGTGCGCGACGTTAAACAAGGTGCCGTCGACGTTACGGACAAATTTTCCATTCGCTCCGCGCACCACGGCGAGACCGAAGCGCTGACGGTCCTGGCGTTGCAAGCTGAAGATAACGGGCTTCCCAACTCGAATCGGATGCGCGAGTAAATCAACCAGCGGCGGACGGTTGGCGAGCACCTCACGCATATCGGCATTGAGCACTTGATTTAAGCGAATTAGGCGCGGCTCAGTTTGCCAGTCGTTGAAAACATATCGCATTGTCGCTTTAATGAATTCGCGGTTGCCCGCGCTACTGTCAGCGCGGAGCAATGTATAAGCGGCGATAGCAAATTCGCGCGGTGTAGCGATGCGGGCTAAGAGCGTTTGAAGTTGCGGCGCCGCTTCAACCGCATAGTGGGCATGAGCTGATGTCAGAATGCCGCGCTGATAGCCAGCATCTTTATAAGTGAGTGTGGGTAGTGCGGTTAACACCAACTGCAAACCCGCTGCTTTTTCTACATTCAAAAAGCCGATATTCCACAGTGCGCCGGGCAAACTATTATTCGGGTCAACCCCGGCTGGCAGTGCTAGTGCCTCTTGAATTTTGTTGAACGCCTCCGTGCGGGCGGTAAGCTCCCCCGCACTTGATGCAATTGGCGCTACAAAATCAGCGGCGGCGTAGGCGGCAATCTCGGCGGGTGAGTGGCGCTTCTCCGGCTTTAATACGCTACAGCCGCTTGCCAATAACGCGATGAGAATAACGCCAATTTTCAGAATAGAACATTGCATTATTTAACGTCACAAAGACAATGCGCCACTACCGCAAACGGTATGCCTGATTTATTCTTGCCCGTCATTTCGGCGAGCCAGATTAAATCGTTTTCAATTTTTTTAACTTCGCCTACATTGACGATGCTGGCAGCAGCAGCCGATGACAACAGCGGTACGTGTACCGCATTACTTATTTGGGCGGCGATATTTTTTATCGCAGCGCCCGCAAATTGCTCGATAAATAAATCGAATTTACTGCGCTCAGCTTCAATGTAGGTGACGCGGGTTTTGTCATCGAGCTTGGCGCGGGTACGCGCGGCGCTGATGGCGTCAGCAAAGCTGCCGGTGCGGTCAACTAAGCCGCGCTCTTTCGCTTGTGTGCCGGTCCAGACGCGTCCTTGTGCGACCTCGTCAATTTTTTCAGGTGTTGTTTTGCGGAACGCCGCCACCTTGGTGGTGAAGTCGGTATAGATACGCTGTATGCCAAGCTGCACAATCTCGGCTAGACGCGGATCAAGCGCGCGACGCGGATCGTACATGGCGCTACCGAGCCATGTGGTATGGTAGCCGCCAGTGTACAAGGATAATTTTTCCATGGTCTTTTCAGCCGTGGGCAATATGCCAAATACACCGATGGAGCCGGTAATGGTGGCCGCATCGGCAATCAATTCATCAGATGACATCGCAATCCAGTAGCCGCCAGACGCGGCCACATTGCCCATTGATACCACTACCGGCTTACCCGCTTGCCGGGTTAATTCCAACTCGTGACGAATGAGTTCCGAGCCAAGTGCGCTGCCACCCGGTGAATTTACCCTGAGCACAATTGCTTTAATACTCTCGTCATCACGCGCTTGTCGTACCAGCTTGGCGGTGGAGCGGCCACCGATTTTGCCGGGAGGTGACGTGCCATCGCCAATCTCACCTTCCGCCACAATCACGCCAACCGCGTCACCACTGAAAGATGGTTTGATTTGCGTAAGGTAACTGTGGAGCGAGATTTGGCGGAAGGTTTTTTTCTCTTGGTCCTTAGCGCCACGCTCAATTAACATAGCGCGAATTTCTGTCTGTGTTTTTAGGCCCGTAACCAACTTACTGTCGAGCGCCATTGTTGCAAAGTCACCACCAGCGGCTTTAAGTCGTGCGGTAATGTCTTCAATGCCTTTGTTAATACTGCCCGCTTCAAATTTACGCGCGGCTTCAACGTCTGCGGTGTACGTTGCCCAAAGATTATCGTAAAGGTATTTCTCAGATTCGATCGTTTCTTTTGATGGGCCGGTAGCGGTAAATGGCTCACCAAAATTTTTGAATTTACCAGCACGAATAACGTTTACGGTCACGCCTACGCGCTCTAGTGCGTCCTTATAGTAATTCTGATAGCGGCCAAAGCCGGTCATGGCAACCATGCCCATCGGGTGCAGGTAGATTTCATTTGCACGCGCGGCCAGGTAATAACTCGATTGATCATAGCTGCTGCCCCACGCCACCACCTGTTTACCGCTCGCCTTAAACTTATCAATCGCCAAACCCACTTCACGCAACGTGGCTAGACCCGCGCCAGAAAAATCATCTAGCTGCAATACCACGCGATCAATCTTGGGTTCAATCGCCGCGGCCGCAAGCACGGCGACAATGTCGCGTAACTGCGTCTGACTTTCAGTGTCAGAGCCACTTACTTGCGAAATAAATTTGTCTGACGCACTGCCTGATTTTTGCTCAACAATCTTGCCGCCAATGTTCAGCACTAACGCCGTTTTATCGGTCAGCTTTACCCCGCTTGGCGAAAAAATCATCACAACAACCGCCACCAAAATGATGAGGAAAATAACATTGATAAAAAACCGGCGACTACTATCGACAAAATTCCAAATTGAGCGGAAGAATGATTTTTTGGTAGGGCTAAGCTGCGACATGGTGACTCCGGTTGGATAGATATTACGATTATCGTTGAAAAGGGATGCTGGCTGTATCTGGATAAGGGCAAAAAAGTTTACCGCTGATGGACGCCGATGAGCGCTAATAGGGTGAAAAACTTAATGCCTTTTTAAGTCCTTATTCAATTTTTGAATCAGAAGTGCCTTAATTTTTAGCTGTACAGCGTGGACGAGCCAACGTTTAATCTAATACTCATGCCATTCCGAACGCTGTTATGAGGAAGCTTATCCACGTGATTGGATGAACAACGCGGATAAGGTTCATCGTCGCATGATGGTGCCATACTCTGTCGGAATGACAAGTTTGAAATGAGCGCTTTACATAGATGATGTAAAGGACTCCTCCCTTAGAAAAACGGAGGTTGGGTAAGATTGCGTTCGTCTACCGCTAACTACGTTTATTTCTACGCATCACCGAAAATCCCTCCCCCGCCTTCGTTTTGCACAGGGAGACGCCGACGCAGGTTTTATCGGCGTGAATTGGTATTCATCGGCGTTCATCGGCGGTTGACCGTTTTTGGCCTTATCAACAAACGCCCCTACTCTGCCGCCACATCCTCATTCATATAGCTTTCCATCGGCGGGCACGCGCATACCAAGTTCCGGTCACCATAAACGTTATCCACACGTGCCACCGACGGCCAGTATTTATTCGCTTTCAAGCTTGCTACGGGGTAGGCCGCGACTTCGCGGGTGTAGTCGTGCGCCCAGTTGTCTGCTAGACACATTTGCGTGGTGTGCGGGGCGTTGCGTAGCGGGTTATCATCGCGGTCAACTTTGCCGGTTTCTACATCGTGAATTTCATGGCGTATTTGAATCATGGCGTTAATGAATCGGTCGATCTCAACGAGCGACTCTGACTCAGTCGGCTCAATCATCAGCGTACCTGATACTGGAAAGCTCATGGTCGGCGCGTGAAAACCGTAGTCAATTAAGCGTTTGGCGATGTCTTCATTGCTGATGCCGGTGACTTCTTTAATAGGCCGGATGTCGATGATGCATTCATGCGCCACTAAACCTTCATGCCCTGAATAAAGCACGGGGTAATGCGGCGCTAGCCGTTTGGCGATGTAGTTGGCATTTAATATCGCCACTTCAGTAGCGCGCCGAAGACCCGAGGCGCCCATCATGGCGATGTAGGCCCACGAGATAGGCAATATCGAGGCGGAACCAAATGGTGCCGCACTGACCGCGCCCACAACGGGGTTCTTAGCCATCGGGTGTGCGGGTAAAAAGGGCGCCAAATGTTTGCCCACGCCAATTGGCCCTACACCAGGCCCGCCACCACCGTGCGGAATGCAAAATGTTTTATGCAAATTTAGGTGTGAAACATCCGAGCCGAATTTGCCCGGCTGTGCCACGCCGACTAACGCATTCAAATTCGCGCCATCCATATACACTTGCCCGCCACGGTCATGAATGATCTCGCAAATTTCGCCGATGGCGTCTTCAAACACACCGTGCGTTGATGGGTATGTGACCATCAGGGCGGCGAGACGGTCTTTATAGTGCTCGGCCTTGGAGCGTAAATCTGCCACATCCACATTGCCGTTTTCATCACACGACGTGACCACGACTTCCATGCCAACCATTTGGGCGGAGGCCGGGTTGGTGCCGTGCGCGGAGGAGGGAATTAAACAAATATCACGATGAGCCTCATTACGTGAGCGATGATAAGCGCGAATTGCGAGCAAGCCAGCATACTCACCCTGCGCGCCAGAATTTGGCTGTAATGAAACGGCATCATAGCCAGTGATTTCGGCTAATTGCGCTTCCAATGTGGAGGTTAATTCTTGATAACCTTCGGTTTGATTCACCGGTGCAAACGGATGTACACCATTAAAACCAGACCATGTCACGGGGATCATCTCGCTAGTGGCATTTAATTTCATGGTGCAGGAGCCAAGCGGGATCATTGCGCGATCTAGCGCCAAATCTTTATCCGATAGGCTACGGATGTAGCGCAGCATTTCAGTTTCAGAATGATGGGTATTAAAGACCGGATGCGTCATGAAGGGTGTCGTGCGTTGCAACGCGGCGGGAATGAGTACGTCGGCTTTAATCGCAGCAAACTGTGGCGCACTTTTGCCCACAGCGCTCGCAAAAATCGCGAGTAGTGTTTCAACGTCTCTCGTGGAATGGGTTTCGTCAAACGACACGCCGACCGCGTTAAACTCTGCATAATCGCGCAGATTGATTTCGTTTGCGTAAGCGCCATTCAATATTGCCTGTTGATGTGCGCCCGCCACTACGGTTACAGTATCAAATAGTTGCGATGCCCTTAGTTCAAACCCAAGCATCTTGATACCTGCCGCAAACGTAGCGGCCATGGTGTGCGTGCGGCGGGCGATGGCGGTTAAGCCTTCACGGCCGTGGTAGACCGCGTACATGCTCGCCATTACCGCGAGTAGCACTTGCGCGGTGCAAATGTTGGAGGTCGCTTTTTCGCGGCGGATGTGCTGCTCGCGGGTTTGCATCGCGAGGCGCAATGCACGGTTGCCTTGCGAATCAATTGACACCCCGACCAAGCGCCCCGGCATAGAACGCTTAAACGCATCCCGACAGGCCAAGAACGCGGCGTGTGGCCCGCCAAAACCGAACGGCACACCAAAGCGCTGCGATGAACCCACCACAATATCAGCACCCCACTCACCGGGCGGCTTTAATAGCGTCAGCGCTAGTAAATCGACGCTGGCGATGAATAGTGCGCCGTCGTCATGTGCGGTTTTTGCGAGATGTGCTGAGTCGTGAATTTGACCGCTAGTCGATGGGTATTGCACCATGACGGCAAAGTAATCGCCCTGCTCCATCAGCGTCGGCGCAGAACCGACGTTTACGGTTAACCCAAGTGGCTCGGCTCTCGTTTTTATGAGCGCAATAGTTTGTGGATGGCAATCGTTGGCAACAATAATCGTGTTTGATTTTGATTTGGCGCTCCTAGTACTACGATGCGCTAATGTCATGGCTTCCGCTGCCGCGGTGGCTTCATCGAGTAATGATGAATTGGATATTTCCATGCCGGTTAGGTCACACACCATCGTCTGGAAATTAAGCAATGCCTCTAAGCGCCCTTGCGCGATTTCCGGCTGATAGGGCGTGTAGGCGGTGTACCACGCAGGATTTTCTAAAATATTTCTGAGGATAACGGTTGGCGTAAACGTGCCGTAATAGCCTTGGCCGATATAGCTTTTATAAACTTTATTTTTGTCAGCTATACGCTTCAAATCTGCCAATACATCTTGCTCTGTGCGCGGTGCGGCGAGCGACAATAAATCGCGCTTGAGAATATTCGGCGGGACAATTTTTTCCACCAACTCATCTAATGTTTTAGCGCCCACGACGGCAAGCATCGCGGCTTGCTCGGCATCGTTCGGGCCAATATGGCGGGCGTGAAATTCAATGCCGTCGTTGAGTTCGTTTTCAGTCATTAGATTCATGGGGTGTCCTGAGGCGTTGAGTGTTGGGCTTAGGTTGGGCAAGTTTTGTTTGCCCAACATGCAATCGTTGGGCAAACAAAACTTGCCCAACCTACAAAAATTAACCGGCGGTGGCGACGGCTTGATACGCAGCCGCATCTAACAAGTTAGCGACATCGGCGGCATTGCTCGGCTTGAATTTGAATATCCAATTGTCATACGGCGCGCCGTTAAGGGACTCAGGTGCGCTATCCAGCGCGGCATTAAATTCGGTAACTTCACCATCGACTGGCGCGTAAATATCGGAGGCCGCTTTCACACTTTCCACCACACCGGCGGTATCGCCCGCACTTAGTGTCTCGCCCACTTTTACATCGCCCACAAACACCAAATCGCCCAACATTTCCTGCGCGACATCGGTAATGCCAACCGTTAAGCTGCCGTCCGCTTCGAGGCGAATCCATTCGTGGCTTTTGGTGTATTTGAGTGTGACTGGGATATTCATGTGCGACTCCTAATAAAAAATAATCTACGAATTTACGAATTTACGAGAGCAGCGATTTGCCGTGACGAACAAACGGCATCTTCACCACTACGGCAGGCATAAGTTTGCCGCGAATATCGACCTCTACCGTGTCACCGATCACAATTGCTAACGGCAAACGCGCCATCGCAATTGAAAAACCAAGCGTGGGCGAATGTGTACCGCTCGTCACCTCGCCTTCACCATGCGACGTGACAACTTTCATATGTGCCCGAATGACGCCACGTTCCAGCAACTTTAGCCCGAAGAAGCTTACCTGTTGGTCACTTTCAATTAACGCTTGGCGGCCGATGAAATCACGCTCGGTTTTCATATCCACCGTCCACGCCAGCCCGGCATTGAGCGGCGAGATCGTTTCATCCATGTCGTTTCCATATAAATTCATGCCCGCTTCTAAGCGCAAAGTATCGCGCGCACCCAAGCCTACGGGGGCGACACCGACGGCGACTAGCGCGGCCCAAAAAGCAGGCGCATCAACGGCGGGCAGCACAATTTCAAAGCCATCCTCACCTGTGTAGCCGGTGCGGGCAACCATGATGTCACCGGCCACAAAGGCGCTGAATGGCTTTAATAACTCAGTATCTGCTTGGCAATGTGGCCAGACGTGCCATACGATTGCGCGAGCATTAGGGCCTTGAATGGCGATCATCGCGAGATCCTGCCGCGGCGCAACGGTGACGTTGAAATTATGCGTCGCGGCAATATTTTTCATCCACGCCACGTCTTTATCGGCCGTACCCGCGTTCACCACAATGCGAAAGTGTGACTCGGTTAAAAAATAAATGATGAGATCATCAATTACCCCGCCAGCCTCATTCAACATGCATGAATACAGCGCCTTACCGGCGACTTGTAGCTTATCAATATTGTTAGCCACCAGCACCTGCAAAAAAGCACGCGCGTTACTACCCTCAATATCCACATTCAACATGTGTGAAACATCAAACATGCCCGCATGACAGCGCACCTGATGATGTTCGTCAACTTGGCTGCCGTAATTAAGCGGCATCTCCCAGCCGCCAAAATCGACCATCTTAGCGTGCGCCAAGAGATGGGATTCGTATAAAGGGGTACGCTTGAGAGGAGAGGTAACTGAAGACATAGGAATCCAAAAGACGGGGAAGTATCATCCGCGCGAATGAAAAATTCACGCGATGTGTTTACCCATCTGTCCTATTTACCTGAGAGTTTCCTGCGACAAAAAAGTCACAGTAGCCCCTTCGGTGAGCCGCATTCATTCTGCGACTTCTCTCCAGATTTTTACAGTTTATGTAGTTCGGGATACCTGAGCGATTTCGGGTGATTGCGCCTTCGGTGGTTAACGACGATCTGAACTAGCCAATCGTGCTAACGCTCTCCTACACAATGTTTACAGCAGGCTGGATTCTACGTCATTACTGACGGTGTTGGATGGCCTAATTACGATTGAACTATCGCCTCAAGCGCCATTAACCCCAACAATGTCACCACCAAATACACCAGCAGCCACAGGCTTTGCTTATCAATCGCACCAGGCATGGTGTTCCAATTGCCCTGGCGCAACGGGCGGCCTTCGCGGGCGAAGCGGGCTTGTTGGCCAGGGATGGAGTAGGCGGACCATTCGGCTTGTTTACCATCAAGTAGGCGGCTTAGTGTCCAGCCTACCACTACGGTAGCAGTGCCGCCGATGAGGCAATACCACGGCCACGCTATTTTAGTTTGTGTCGCCACGAACCAGATGATGCCGAAGCCTGCTGCCACGCCTACCAATAGCCCGCGCTCAGTGGTGTGTTTGGAAAAAAATCCGAGCGCATACATGCCGAGCTTAGCACCCACAAAATAGCTGCCGATTTTGCTAATCACTTCCAAAATTGAGCCGTCACTTTTCATATACAGCATGGCGGGGAAAATAATAATCATCGCCCAAATAACGGTGGCAATACGGGTCGCTTTTAAGTAGTGTGCATCGGTTTCATCGCGCTTGAAATAGCGCTGATAAAAATCAACTACGCTCGCGGTTGCCATCGAATTAAATGCCGAGCTTAAGGTGGACATTGATGCCGCAAGTACCGCAGCGGCTAAGATGCCAAGCAGCCCGGGAATGCGGGAGTCTGCGGCGAATTGCAAAATAATTTCGTTGTTGTTGGCGAACGGTCTGCCGCCGTAGTATCCATACGCCAATACGCCGATAAAGAAGAATAAAAAGTAGATCGGAAATGCAGCGTAGCCCATTAAAAGATAGGACTTTTTAGCATCGCCGATTGTGCGTGCACCCAAGGTGCGCTGCACCATCATTTGGTTTGCGCCATAAACCGTGATGTGAAATAACGTCATCGCAATTAAGCCTGACCAAAGCGTGGTGGAGACGGTAATGTCAGGTGCGGGGTTAAGCGCGCTTAGTCGGCCTAGCTCTTTCAGGTTGGCTAGCACTTCACCAATCGGCGTGGGCATAAGCACGATGAGGGCCACCATAATCACAATCGCGCCGCCGAAGAGCACGACCGCTTGAAATACATCTGTCCAAATCACCGCCAACATGCCGCCCATCGTAGTGTAAATCAGCGCCATGATGGTAATGAGCACAATGCCCACGGGTACGGAGATGCCGGTAATAAACTTAAGCACTAATGCGGTAGCGAACAGGATGGCGCCGGTGGATAAAGCCTGCGTGATTAAAAATATGATGGACATTACCGCACGCGATGTCGGCCCAAAGCGGCGCTCTTGATAATCGTAAATTGAGGCCACACCGCTGGCATAAAAAAACGGTAAAAAATAGCAGGTGACGATCAAAATCACAATCGGATAATTAAGATGAATCGCAAGTGCTGCCAAGCCGTCTCTGTAAGCCCACGCCGGTGCGCCTAAAAACGATAACGCGCTAATGTAGGTGGCGATGACGGACAAGCCGATTGCCCACCACGGCGTGCGGGCATTGCCCAGATTGAACTCGCGCGCGGTGGTAACTTTTCCACCAACCATATAGCCCAAGACCAGATTACCGACTAGGAAAGCAATAACGATGGACCAATCGAGGAGTTCAAATTTCATGTTGAAGCCTTTGGTTATTTATACTTTTTTTCAGCGGTAAATTTATGATTTATTCAGCTTCAACATTCGCCACCATCCCAACCGTCACCCGTAGCCGAGTGGAGGGGCAGTGCTGATGTGATAACAACGCTGTCAACATTCACTCCTCAGGCGTTGAGGGAAGGTTCCTTTGTTATGTGTGCGGTGCAGCTTAGGTAACGGTTTTATTTATTGTCGCCATCACATCAACATCCATTTGCAGTAATAAATCTATCTGATCAATAAACACCCAATTTTCCCTTAAGGTGTCACCCTCGCGCCGCCAAAAATCCATCACCCGCATGGTGATGCGACGGTTAGTCGCGGGGATGCCCATCCATGACGCTAAATGGGTCGCGCGGATCGATGGCCAGCCGGTGGAGCCGACATAAGCATTGTCGCCAATGCGTGCTTTATGGTCGCCGCCGATACGATCAGGAAACGCTTTTAGGAATGCTCGCTGATGCACATCCTCAAAGCCCTTTAAGCGCCTGCTCATGCCGATGCCCGCCGGGCCGTACCACATCATGTCGGGATGCCAAAAGCGCGTCATGCCCATGCTTGTAAGCGTTTGCCTGTCGTATTGCATTAATCCGGCAATCATAGCCTCAACGAGCTTCAGGCTTTTTATGCTTTCTGCGCTATCAATTACGCTTAAATCAACGCCATTGCGCGTGGCAGGTGCGGGGGAGCGATCCAGCACGCCTAGCGGGGTTGAAAGTATTTTCGGATACTGGCCCACCTGACGCAGCATATCCAAAATATCCAGAATGATATATACCTCACATACTCGGCCATTTTTGATGCGACTAAATTCGCCATAGCGAATGTTGATGACTGCGTTGGTGGCGGCTATGCCTAACCAATCATTAGCGAAGGTTGCGGTGTAATAACCAGTCGCGCCTACCCAAGCCCCCTCTTTGAATTCACCGGCGATAAAAATATCATCGCGTCGCTCAACATCTGGGAAGGCGTGCAGAAACGGCGTCCAAAAATTTTCGATGAGCGCGTCAGACCCTCTGTACGCGTTGATCGGGTGCGGGCCGTACCATTGCACGTCTGGCGAATAGAGTAGCGATAGGCTGGAAAGCCAAGCGGAGCGAGGGGTTTCAGCTAGTGTGCTGAGATTATCGAAGTACGATTGCTTTGCCGCTTGAATGTTGGCGGGTGTAACTGACATATCGTTTCCATTTAATATTGCGCGTGCGTTTACGAATTAAAAATGCCGCAAGCGTTAAGGCTTGCGGCATAATTTTTTACAGCAACAACAATTTACTTGAAGTTGTAGTTAAGGCGCAATCCATATGCACGCGGTGGTGCAGCACTTACCTGCAACGCGCCGCCACCGCCCCACACGAAGCGATTGATCACTTGGGTGTCACCAATGTTATCGATAAACATTAGCAGACTCATATTGCGGTTGATTTCCCAATTGAGCTTCAAATCAGTCTTTGTATATGAGCCTTGTTTCTCAATTTCCGCATTCGTTGGCTGGCCAAAATAGCCGCTAGAGAATGTGAAGACCGCCATCGGGGTTAGGCGTCCGCCGCCGGGCATGTCAAATTCATAGGCGGCTGAGACTGCACCTTGGTAACGTGAAGCGTAAGGCAATTTTTTGCCTGACAAATCACAGCCAAATGCTGCACCCGGTTGGCCTGTGCCACCTGTGCCAGGGATCAATCGGCATGAATAACCAGGCGCAAACACACGGCGCTGGCCCGGTGGCGCAATCAGCACACCATTTACTGTTGTGCCACTTACGTTTGACGCATCTGTCACCAAGATGGATGTGCCAAATGGCAGGGCGACATCAGGGAAGCTGGTGTATTTCGCATCAAGCAATGACAACGAGCCTGTCATGGTTAAACGCTCGACACCGCGCCATTCGGCTTCAATTTCAACACCACTCGATTTCGCTTTGGCGGCGTTAAAAATGGTGGAGATGGTGGCGGCGCCAATCGGCACTTGACGTTGCTCTTGCAGATTCGAAAATTTATTGCTGAATGCAGCAACGTTAATTTGCAGCGTGTTATCCAAAAAGCGGTTCTTAGAGCCAATTTCAAACGCTTTGACTTCTTCTGGTGAGAACGTACGCACTGACTCTAATGCTTGACCAGAGTTAAAGCCGCCTGAGCGAAATCCGGTTGAGTACGATACATAGAGCAAATTTTGCTTGGTCAATTTGTAATCAGCTGCAACGCGCACAGTAGATTTGCTGAAGGTCTTTTGATCATAAGTGCCACCGAATAAAATCGACGGATTGGCTGGGTCACAATAAAAACCAGGGCCGCGCGCGGGTACGCAATTAGATGTGCCAGCAGTACCGAATGCAGATGCTGGCGCCTGCGGCATGCCGAATACAATAAAGTTAGCGTCAGGGGCGCCGGCTGCGGTGCGTGGCACAATTGAATTTGCATTGGCGAACTTGAAGTTTTTCTTATCTTCCGTTCTACGTCCACCTAATGTTAGGGTCAGCGCGTCACTGGCTTTAAACGCAAATTGTGCGTAGAGCGCGTTTGATTCAGTCGCGGCGACTGGGTCGTCGAAAAATCCACCCGCTTGGCCTGATGCTAGCGGTGCCGCCAATGCAGATGAACGAATGATGCGCGGCAATTGTTGTGCAATCAAAGTGCCACGCAGCTTATCTTTGAAATAGTAATAACCCGCGACGTAAGTGAGCGGACCTTTGCCTTCAGACAAAATTTGTAATTCTTGCGAGAATGTTTTGGCTTGTGTGCGCTGATAGTCAACCGCAATGGTGGAGGCAGACATATCAGAGTCAGCGGTACGCTCAACATCAAAATCTGCATAGCCAGTAATCGATTTAATCGTGAAGCTATCGAAACGATATGACGCATCTAGAGCAGCGCTGGTGTCAGATAGTTTTAAATACGTTTGGTAATCATTGGTGACGCGATAAGCGTTCCCCGCGCTGGATATTGGAATACCCAAATCAACGCCTGTGCCAGCCGCTGACGTTCCCGTTCCTGCACCCGCGCCGACGGTGCGCACGCAATCATTAACGCCATCGCGATTGTTTGGCCGCCCGTTTAGGATGAGTGGTGTGGCATTAAACAATTGCTGGCAAGAGGCGGGGTCAAAATAGGTACCAGCTTGCTTGTAGCCAAAGGCCGACCCACCATTGCCACCTTGCGTTGTTCCATCAACACGCAGGGTCGCTTCAAAGCGCGAGTTAGGTTTGAATTTAATCGACGCACGCCCGTATTTGAGGTCTTGGTCAAACATATCGGCGGCAGAATTAAAGTCGTTCTTAACATAACCATCTGCACGATCAACTGCGGCAACCAAACGTACGGCAACGGTTTCGTTAAGCGGAAAATTAATCATGCCTTCAAGACGCGCACGATTAAACGAGCCGCCGAGTAGGCTCACTGAGCCTTCTGTTTTATTCAACAACGGGGCGTTGGTGATAATCGAAATATTGCCACCGAACGTATTGCGGCCAAATAACGTTCCCTGTGGGCCGCGCTGAATTTCTACCCGATCCACGTCGATGAAGCTGGCCAATGCCTGCTGCGCGCGTGATTTATAAACGCCATCAACAAAAAACCCAATGGTGGTGTCGGCGTTCACCGCCACATTTTCAGTGCGAACCCCGCGAATGGCTGGACGCGCATCTGAGCCTGAGCGGCCAAATGTGAAGCCCGCTGACATTGATTCCATTTGCGACAAGTCCGTAATTGCGCGTTCTGCCAGCTGATCACCGCCGACCGCCGATACCGATACCGGCACTTCTTGCGAATTCTCTGCTCGGCGCTGCGCGGTCACGATGATCGTTTCAATGCCGGTCGATTTTGCGGCAGGTGTGGCACCCGGCGTGGCGGCACTAGTAGAAGCGGATGGTGTCGAGGCGGCGGTCGGCGGCGTGGCTGGTGTGGTTTGTGCAAGCACCATCCCAATACTGCTCATCCCTGCGAGGGCTACTGCGACCTGTCTTGCCAAGGTTTTCTGAGGCGATGCTTTCATTGCGGTCTCCATTGGGTCAATTTTGTAGTGAATTGTGTGAGGAATTTTTTACTGCTGATGCGGCTTCTACCAATGTTTCTGCATTAGCTTTTATGGCGATAAACAGGCGACTGACAGTTCTAAAGTAGGTTGTTACAAAACTGTAACTGAAGTAAATCTATCAGATTTATTGCATTCGCAGTCATTTTTTTTGCGTTCATCAGACCTGTTTATGAAAACTGTTGGGTTTATGCGACTCTATCGACACCGCATTTTTCGGGGCTTGCTGGCCAATAATGCTTTCTGCTACCGTAATAGTTCGATACGCAGTTAAAATGAAGGCGAATGCAACCCGAGGGCCCTTCATTAGCGACCCTTAGCTTTGACCAACCGGTTTTCCTCTATACTCAAACGGAATATTAAATGCTCGGTGGAAGGATGGCGGAAAAGCCTCAACGTACTCGATCGCAGTGAATTGGCCTAGCTATACCTCTTCGCTTATTCCTTTTTTCTTATAGACTTTCATTTTTCTTGGCGCAAGCATGACGAAAAAAGCACTAGAAGTAGCGAAGGCTAACGGCACAGCGAAGCGCTCGAGCAACCCCGCAACTAAGCCCGTAACTAAGCCCGCATCTAAGCAAGCGGCGAAGCCGGTGCCTGCATCCAAAGCAGCGACCTTACGCGCTACAAGCGACAGCATGAATACCCAAAACATCACATCCTACGATGTTGCCGCGCGAGCCGGTGTTTCCCAATCAGCAGTTTCACGTTGCTTTAAGCCTGGTGCAAGCGTATCTGAGGCCACACGCGCACGCGTAATGAAAGCCGCACTTGCGCTGGACTACACGCCGAATGCCATTGCTCGTAGCCTCATCACTCGGCGCTCTAGTCTCATCGCGGTGCTAATTTCAAATTTAACTAATTTATATTATCCAGAAGTGCTTTCAGAGTTGAGCCAGCAGTTGGTAAAAAACAATATGCGTGTGCTGCTTTTTACGCTACCGCATGAGGCGGATGTTGACCAAGTAATTGCGCAAGTTTGGCAATATCAAGTTGATGGCGTGGTGGCGGCGGCCCGTCTTTCGCCCGCGCAAGTCGCCGAGTTTGAGCGTCGGCGGATGCCAATCGTATTGTTTAACCGCAGCCTTCAAGACCGTGCAGTAAACGCGGTGGTGTGTGACCAAATCGCTGGTGCGCGCCAGCTAGTGACGCAACTAGCCGCAGCAGGTCACAAAAAATTTGCCATCATCGGCGGGCCGGCGGATTCCGTCGTTGGACGCGAGCGAACCAAGGGTGCAATTGAGCGCATTGCCGAATTAAAACTTGCTAAACCTACCGTTGTGGCCGGTAATTATGATTATGAAAGTGGCGCGCGCGGGTTGGCAGAAATTATTGAAAAAATGAAAGGCGCGCCTGATGCCATTATCTGTGCCAACGATGTGATGGCGATCGGCTGCGTCGATGCGGCACGCCACAGGTTTAAGCTAGATGTGCCAAACGCCTTATCGGTGGCGGGCTTTGACGGGGTGGAGCCATCTACATGGTTGAGCTATAACCTCACCACACTGCGCCAGCCAGTTAAACAAATGGCGCAAGCTGCCGCCGAAATGGTCACCTCACTTATTGGTAACGCCAACGCCATTCCAGAGAAGCGCGTATTTTCTGCACAGTTCATTACTGGCGGTACGGCGCGGCTACCTTAGACGAAAAAACCGTTGTAAAACCGTTCCAAATTGCGAGAAAACTGGCAAGACGTTTTTATCAACTTCATCTCATAAATCCACCTAAAAAATACAATATGAATCACAACATGAATCGTATCTTAACCACCCACGTCGGCAGCCTACCGCGCTCGGCCAAAGTAGCTGAATTAATTTTCGCGCGCGAACTTGGCAGCCCCTATGACGAGGCCGACTACGACGCCGCTATGCAAGACGCTGTCGCGCACGTGATTAAACGTCAAACGGAAGTGGGCATTGATTGGGTGAGCGATGGTGAGCAATCTAAAATTAGCTATGCCACTTACATTAAGGATCGTATCACCGGATTTGATGGCGATAGTCCGCGTCGTACGCCGCAAGACCTAGAAGCCTTCCCATCATTCATGAAGCGGATGGCATCCTCCGGAGGCACACCGAGCTATCGCCGACCGCGCTGCGTGGCCGAAATTAAACCGAAAACATTGGCACCGCTTACGGCCGACGTTAACAATTGCCGCGCTGGGCTCGCCGCAATAAAGGATAAAACGCCAACCGGCGTATTTATGAATGCCGCTTCACCTGGTGTGATTTCACTTTTTCAGCCAAACGAGTTTTATAAAACCTATGAAGAATATTTGCACGCGCTAGCCGAGGCAATGCGTCCTGAATATGAGGCAATTGTTGAGGCAGGATTTCATTTGCAGCTCGACTGCCCAGACCTAGGGTTGGGTCGCCACATGATGTTTAAAGATAAACCGGAGGAGGAATATGTGCGCGTTGCCCATCAACATGTAGAGGCGCTCAACGAAGCCACCCGCAATATTGCCGCCGGCAAAATGCGTATGCACATTTGCTGGGGCAATTACGAAGGCCCGCATCATTGCGATGCGCCAATGGACGTGGTGCTGCCGATTGCGCTCCGTGCCAAGCCGCAAGCGCTATTGTTTGAATCCTGCAACCCACGCCACGCGCATGAGTGGACGGTATTTCGGGATAGCAAAATACCGGACGACAAGTTGCTCGTGCCCGGCGTGTTGGATTCGGTATCAAACTTTATCGAGCATCCGTTATTAGTCGCGGAGCGCATTGAGCGATTTGCGAATATTGTCGGGCGAGATCGGGTGATGGCCGGTACAGATTGTGGCTTTTCTACCTTCGCTGGATTCGGCAATGTAGATCCTGAAATTGTCTATGCCAAATTAGCGTCATTGGCTGAGGGAGCGGCGATTGCCTCTAAACGTTTGTGGCCGACAGGGTCCACAGCGTTAGCGGCGCCATGAGCGCCGCGCAAGGATTGCCACGCCATAACGCCTTCAAATCGCGTCTGATGAATCGCGATTTGATGATGGGCACATTCTTAAAAACGCCCTCGCCTATTGTGTGCGAGGTGCTTGGCATGTCGCCGCTCGATTGCATTTGTATTGATGCCGAGCATGCGCCGTTCGGGCGGCTGGAATTAGATGGTTGCCTGGCTGCGTTACGCGCCGCCGATATGCCATCATTTGTGCGTGTGCAAACCGGCTGTGCAGGTGAAATTTTGACCGCACTTGATTCCGGCGCGACCGGCATTGTGCTGCCGCATGTGGTGTCAGGTGAGGCTGCAGGTCAACTTGCCCAAGCGGCTCACTACGCGGCGGGTAAATCTGGTGGGCGCGGCTATGCGGGGTCTAGTCGCAGTGCAAATTACACCAGCAAAACTATGGCGCAGCATGTTGCGGATAGCGCCAACAGCACCACAGTTATTGCCCAAATTGAAGATGCATCAGCGCTCGATAATCTCGATGCGATTGCGGCGGCAAACAATGTTGATTGCTTATTTGTTGGCCGCATGGATTTAACGCTATCAATGGGATTCACAAACCCGCTGGAAGCGAGTGTCATTAGCGCGGTAGAAAAAATTTGCGCGGCGGGCTTACGTCACGGTAAAGCGGTGGGAATGTTTATTCCACCGAGCGAGGACGTGATGGATTGGCATCAGCACGGCGCGTCGCTGTTTATGCTGGCATCCGACCACCAGTTTTTGTTGGATGGGGCGCGAGCGTTAGTGGGCAAAATCTCGCGCTAACGGTACGGGCGCAAAGGCTGCAAATAAGCCTGTTAATAAGGCTGCTGAATTTTTGTACGGTGATACAACGTTAGACACCCTACAAACGACTACCCCGCCAACACCTGCATCCATAATGCAATTTCATCGACCAACACCCATTCCCGGAGCACACGGCCGTTATAAAACTCGACATGGTTAATACCCATGATCTCCACTTTTTTTCCCGTCGGCGAACCGAATAAACCATCGCCTTCATGCTGAGTTTCAGCCCGCCAGCGCAACGCGGCGCGGTCAGCTCGCCCATCTCCTTGCTGCATGGCGAGGTGCTCAACCGTAAATCTATCCACCCTAAATTGTGAAAATAGCTGCTGCCAGTATTGCGCCACTTCTACTTGCCCGTATCGCGTTGTACCAGCGGGACCTAGATGATGTACCGCATTGTCGTAACTCTTAGCGCACTCGTTTTTATCGGGGTGATTTGCAAAATTGCGTATGGCATCTGCATACATTTGCGTTTGAGTATCATTTGAAATAACTGAAAAGTAGCCAGCGGGCGGGGCTTTTGCGACACTTTTCTGCCAAACAGCTTGCCCAGCCTTGTGCTCTAAATCCTGTGGCTGCGACGTTGTTAGCCATCGCATTGCAAGTTCGCGCGGTGGCACGCCAATTTGTACCGCGATGGCGGCCTGATCGCGTACCAGCCACTCGTGAATGATTTTGTTATCACGGCAGACGCAATCCGCAATGGTGCGAACATGAATTTTTGTACCCGTGGCCGCACCAAATGCGCCGCCGCCTAAATGTGTCATGGTTGAGATGATGCGATGCGAGCTTAAAAACCCGCCCGCAGCGTCACCCGATTGGATGATGTCCTCCGCCAGTAGCCGACGATCTGGGAACGCGGCTAACGTCGCGCGCGTGCCGCGCACGACGTCCTCAAGTGCGGTTGATACCGATGAGGGCGTCTCCACCACACACGGGTCGCTGTAGTATTTGTAAATATCGTCAATCTGCCCTCCCTCCCATATGCGGTCAGTGATAACGCGGATGTAATCATCAAGCGAGCTAAATTCAGCATCGAAGCCGGGCAGATTTGGGTTGTTCATCGCGCAGTGGAAAATTAAAAAACGTTAAAGGACAGAGATTTTCATTATTGCCAGTTTCAGTGCCTGATGCAATCGGATGCAAGAAAAATGTTTGTTTACGTTATTTTAATGACGGCGTAAAATAATATCCGCTATGAAAAAAACGATACTTTAATTTGCATTCGTAGTCAGCTACGCAACTCAATAACTTACGTTCAACCGGATACTGGATAGTCACATGATTGAAATTCGCAAATACGGCAAGACCATCGACGAAAAAGCCGCGATTGATGCCACCGTACGAACCACAGTGGAAACCATACTTGCCGATATTCAAGCTAGAGGGGACACTGCCGTGCGCGAATATTCCACCAAGTTTGATCGCTGGACGCCCGCGTCCCTACGCTTGAGTGATGATGAAATTGCGGCCTGCATTGCATCTCTTCCCCAGCAAGCTATCGACGACATCAAATTTGCACAAGCGCAAATTAAACGCTTCGCACAAATACAAATGCTGTCGATCCGCGATGTAGAAGTCGAAACCTTGCCCGGCGTGATTTTGGGACACAAAAATATCCCAATGAATTCAGTTGGCTGCTATGTTCCTGGTGGCAAATATCCGCTGCTGGCCTCGGCTCACATGGGCGTGCTGACCGCAAAAGTGGCCGGTGTAAAGCGCGTAATCGCTTGCGCCCCACCTTATGAAGGCAAGCCTGCGGCGGCTATCGTGGCGGCAATGGCGCTGGCGGGTGCGGATGAAATTTATGTTGTCGGTGGCGTGCAAGCGGTCGCGATGATGGCGCTGGGAACCGATACCGTTGCACCAGTCGATATGCTGGTGGGTCCGGGTAACGCCTATGTCGCGGAGGCAAAGCGCCAGCTCTATGGTCGGGTAGGCATTGATTTATTTGCAGGACCCACCGAGACGATGGTTATTTGCGATGACACGGTGGACGCCGAATTAGTCGCCGTAGATTTGCTCGGTCAAGCCGAGCACGGTACAAATTCACCGGCTGTATGCATCACTACCAGCCGTAAAATCGCCGATGAATTGCCAGGCCAAATTGAAAATGTGCTCAAGCGATTAAGCACCCGCGACACCGCAGGTAAAGCATGGCTCGATTACGGACAAATTATTTTGTGCGATACCGATGAAGAAATGCTCGCGGAGTCTGAGCGCATCTGCTCCGAGCATGTGCAGGTGATGACGAAAAACCCTGATTGGTTCTTAGCCAATATGACAAGCTACGGCGCATTGTTTTTAGGCCACCGCACCAATGTGTCGTATGGCGATAAAGTGATAGGTACTAACCATACGCTGCCGACCAACCGCGCTGGCCGCTATACCGGTGGTTTGTGGGTGGGTAAATTTATTAAAACCCATACCTATCAGCGTGTGCTCACCGATGAGGCCTCGGTCATGATCGGTGAATACTGCTCAAGACTCTGTGCGCTAGAGCATTTTGCGGGGCATCAAGAGCAGGCCGATATTAGGGTGCGGCGGTTATCAACGCCAAGTGGTGAAGCAATAGCCGCTGAATAAATAAGCGAAGAAAACGCCTGAAAATGCGCGACACTGCGGCAACGCTATTTCTAAAACCTGACCTCCACATGACACTTTCTGAACACCCTTTAACCGTACTTCGCGAACGCCTTGTGCGTTATGCTGAATTGCGGCCGTGTACAAATGCTTTTATTGACGCGCGCAGTCCTGGTAGTGATAAGAAAGAAAATTTCACCATCATCGGCCCGGGTGTGGCGGAAAATCCAGATCAGCATGTGCATATCCGCGAGCCACATGGCTTTAATATTGGCGCCGCACGCCAGCCACCGAGATGCACCAATTCTCTGCATAGCCACGAGACGGCAGAAGTTTTTATTATTCATCAGGGCACATGGCGTTTTTTCTGGGGTGCGCATGGTGATGCCGGTGAAGTGGTGCTTTATCCCGGCGACACTATTTCTATTCCAGTTCATATTTTTCGTGGCTTTGAAAATATTGGAGAAGATATTGGCTTTATGTTTGCGGTGCTGGGCGGGGATGATCCTGGTCGCGTGCATTGGGCGCCACAGGTGATTGAAAAAGCGCGCGGTTATGGTCTGGTGCTGCTTGAAAACGGCAGCCTGATTGACACCACCTATGGTTATGTGGTGCCGCCGAATAGCAAGGTGGTCAACCCATCAAGTGCAGACGAAATCGCCTACATTCGTACGCCAAGCGTGTCTGAAATGACATTAAACGTGGCGCGACATCAGGCCCTCGCGGCCGATGCACAAAACCCACTCGCAAACGCGGGCGTGACAGTGTCACCGATAATACTGAATCGCGTAAACACCGCCCCAATAGCAGCTGCACATGATTTCACTGTGCATCATGTTGCGCTACTGGCGGGCAGCAAAACAACTGCCTCCACGTACGACGTCGCACAGGTTTTACTTGTCTTTCGCGGCAGCGTGATTTGGCATGGGTGGTCCACGGAAAAAACCGATGGCCGCATCGACTCAATTGCACTCCAGTGTGGTGACACCTTTAGCGTGCCAGTTGGGATGACGGGTTACATCGAAGCTGCCGTTACTGACGCCGGTGATGCGACAACGGCTGCCGAAATCTTTATGGTGCGCGGCATCGCTGCATGATGCATCGTCATCTCCATCTACACCGGCATCGGCACTTGCTCCCACTGTGAGTGCACAGGCTAACCGCCCCACCCTACTTTTCCTACCCGGCACATTGTGCGATTCACGCGTCTGGCAAGATGTTGCTCTGGCGCTTGGCAGGAATGGCTGGTCGTGCGTACATATTGATTACCGCGATCAGCATCGCATCGCCGATATGGCCGAGGTTGCGCTGACGAGCGTAATCGGACAGTGCATTCCTATCGGGCTATCAATGGGCGGCATGGTGGCGCTTGAGATGATTCAGCGCGCACCCGAACGGGTTACTGCGCTAGCACTGTTTGATACCACCGCCGACGGTGACACGATAGATCGCCAGGCGCGCCGCGATCAACAAATCGTATTTGCAACGCAACAGGACATGGCCTCGCTGGCAAAGTTTGTACTTGCGCCAGGCTATGATTTGCAAAGCGATATACAAGCGGAAATTGTTGTTGCAATGGCAGCAGCACAAAGCATTGATAATTTTGCCGCTCAATCAGAAGCGTTAACACATCGACCAGATATGTGGCCGCACTTGAGCAACATTAACGTGCCAACATTAATTGCGTGCGGTGAAAACGACACGGTTTGCCCGCCTGCCGTACACCAACGAATGGCGTCGTTAATTGCGAATGCAGAGTATCAAACAATATCTAAAGCGGGTCATTTAGCGCCGCTAGATGCGCCTGATTTGGTGAGTGAGATGTTGTTGAATTGGCTGGAAAAAAACCAGCTAGCTTAGCCGCGCTATAGCAACGGATTGAGTGTTTTTAATTGTTTGAACCGACCGAAATCTTGGTCGGCACACCACAGCAGGGAGGCGCCATTTTCTATACAAATTGCGGCTATACGCGCGTCGTGAAATTGTCCGCCTGAAAGCTTTGCGCGGCGACTAATATCGGACAATATTGCCCAATGCGAAAAGCCACTATGCAACACACTAACTTGCGGAGATGCTAGCCAAGCATCAATTTGTGAAGTTGCTTCCAGCACCGTGCTGGCAGGTTTAAAAATTTTAGGATTCGTCACGACCGATAAAAACTCACGCAAACAACTCACAGGAATACCCCAAGGCTTTGAGCCTTCAGCTAAGGCATTTATCTGCGAATAAGCTTCTTGATGAAATGTGCACGACGTGTTGTGAGCATAGACCAGAATATTGGTATCAACTGCGATCATAAGGAGTAATCGTCTATGCGCTTAATTTTTTAATTTTTTAGCAGATTGCACGATGTTTTTAGCTAAATGCGAATCTTCAAATTCACGCCAATCATCTGGGTTTGTGATCAACATCGTTCCCCCAGTTACCCGTTTATCTTCGAGCTTGAATGCTTTCCTAAGCGGCACTGATTGCTCACGAATAACTAAACGTAAGCCTTCTTCAATCAACGAGCGCATCGTCGTATTATTTTTTAGGGCAAGTTGTTTAGCCGCCTGAAAAAGCGGTTTTCAGACATCAATAGTGGTTTTCATATGGGTGGCCATATTGTTGGTATGGGTTTATTGTCATCTAAAAAATACCACACCACAACAACATATTCGCTGGCCGTCACATACATAAATTAAAGCACTATTGAAAATAAAAAAGGAACCCGCAGGCTCCTTTTTTAATGGCCACCTTTAAATCAAACTACTTCAGAGGCTTTACAAACCGAATCGTGTAGCGGTCTGATTCACCGATAGCCAGATATTTTTCGCGGTCAACTTCTTTTTCGGTTAAGGTCGGCGGCAATGTCCACACACCCTTTTTATAGTCTTTGGTATCTTTAGGGTTGTTATTGATGTCACTCTTGGCATCAACCTTAAAGCCTGCCGCTAGCGCGCGTTTAATGGTGTATTCCTCGGTCACGTAGCCTGAATCGATCATCGCCTTCACGTCAGTACCTGGCTTGGCACGATGTTCCACAATACCAAGCACACCACCTGGCTTTAGCATGTCAAAAAACGCGCGCATGTAAACGTCGAAGACATCCGAGCCGATCAGGTTGTGAATGTTGCGGAACGTTAAGACGATGTCTGCACTTCCGGGGGCGACGCCTTCAATCGTCGGCACGAAACCAGCTGCGGGCGAGGTGGTAATTTTGGCGAGCTTGGCTTTATCGTATAGCGCTGGAGTTGCCGCCATGCGGTCTTCATGCGCTTTGATGCGGGTTGCGGGAGCAATGGGCAAGAGCGCGATGTAGGTGCCGGTGTCCCGCAAGTATGGTGCTAATACTTCGGTGTACCAGCCGCCGCCGGGAAAGGCTTCAACAACAACAGAATTCGGTTTAACGTTAAAAAACTCTAGCGTTTGTTTTGGATTGCGAAATTTATCGCGGGCTTTATTAGCTTCTGAGCGATGTTCACCAGCCAGCACTTTATCCATCTTGGCAGCGTCCGCGTGTGCAGTAGTGGCTACCAATGCGCCAACAGAAAAAAGTGCTGAAAGCAACGTTGCCCGAAAAAACGACGTTTGAAAATTCATATTTGCCTTAAAAAATAGTGAATCGAGTGAAAAAATAAAACCTAACCGCAAAAAATTATACGCGCACACAATCTAGAAAATAATGCATTTTACCGTTTACGTCTTGCTCGACCAACCCGTGAATATCCGTCTCAAAACCGGGGAACGATTGGTTGAAAGTGCGCGCAAATTGAAGATATTCGACGATGGTTTTGTTGAAACGCTCGCCAGGGATGAGAAGCGGAATACCCGGCGGATATGGCGTTAGCAGCATACTGGTGATTCGACCCTCAAGCTCGTCAATCGGCACACGATCAATCTCGCGCTTGGCGAGCTTGGCGAAGGCGTCAGCCGGTTTCATAGCGGGTTGCATATCAGACAAATACATCTCAGTCGTTAAGCGTGCCACATCATTTTCACGGTACATATCGTGGATTTGCTGACATAAATCCTTTAGGCCGAGTCGCTCGTAACGCGGTTGTGTCGCCACAAATTCCGGCAAGATTTTCCACATTGGTACATTGCGGTCATAGTCATCTTTGAATTGCTGCAGCGCGGTGAGAAGCGTATTCCAGCGGCCTTTGGTGATACCAATGGTGAACATAATGAAGAAAGAGTAAAGCCCTGTCTTTTCTACGATCACGCCGTGCTCAGCTAAAAATTTTGTGACAATGGAGGCTGGAATACCGTTGACCGCAAATTTGCCCGATACATCTAAACCCGGCGTGATGATGGTGGATTTGATAGGGTCGAGCAAATTAAAGTTTGGCGCTAAGTTACCAAAGCCGTGCCATTTTTCATTCGCCTTTAGCATCCACTGATCACGATCCCCAATGCTGGAATCGGCTAACGTATCTGGCCCCCAGACTTTGAACCACCAATCTTTGCCGAACTCATCATCAACCTTACGCATCGCACGGCGAAAATCGAGCGCCTCCAAAATTGATTCCTCGACCAGTGCCGTGCCACCCGGCGGCTCCATCATCGCCGCCGCCACATCGCATGAGGCAATGATGGCGTACTGCGGGCTGGTGGAGGTGTGCATCAAGTAGGCTTCATTAAAGCGCGTTAAATCGAGCTTAGTGGTCTCAGACTCTTGCACCAGAATTTGCGATGCTTGCGAAATGCCGGCGAGTAATTTGTGGGTGGAGTGGGTGGCAAAAATCATCGCATCTTTCGAGCGCGGCCTGCCGTTATTCACATCGCCAATGGCGTGCATATCTTTATAGAACGGGTGGAAAGTGGCGTGCGGTAACCAAGCCTCATCAAAATGCAGCGTCTCCACGCGGCTACCCAAAGTCTCCTTCAATACTTCAACGTTATATAGCACGCCATCATAGGTAGATTGGGTGATTGCTAGAATGCGCGGCTTGGCATTTTTATCGGTGATAAAAGGGTTCGCATCAATTTTTCGCTGGATACTCGCCACTGAAAACTCCTCCAATGGTATCGGGCCGATGATGCCTAAATGATTGCGTGTTGGCATCAGGAACACCGGATTTGCGCCCGTCATGATGATGGCGTGGAGTATCGATTTATGACAGTTGCGATCCACGATTACGGTGTCACCTGGTGCCACATTTGCGTGCCACACCATCTTGTTTGAAGTCGATGTGCCGTTAGTGACAAAAAAGCAATGATCGGCATTAAATATCCGCGCCGCATTCCGTTCAGATGCGGCCACAGGCCCGGTATGATCGAGCAGCTGGCCTAATTCTTCCACTGCATTACACACGTCCGCACGCAGCATGTTTTCACCAAAAAATTGATGAAACATTTGCCCAATGGGTGACTTCAAAAACGCTACGCCGCCGGAGTGTCCCGGGCAATGCCATGAATACGAACCATCTTGCGCATAGTGCACCAGTGCGCGAAAAAACGGCGGCGCTAACCCATCTAAATAAGCTTTTGCTTCGCGAATAATATGCCGCGCCACAAATTCAGGTGTGTCTTCAAACATATGAATGAAGCCGTGCAGCTCGCGCAAAATATCATTCGGTAAATGCTGCGAAGTCTTAGTTTCACCATACAGATAGATAGGAATATCAGCGTTCTTAAAACGAATTTCTTCAATAAACGCCCGCAAATTTAATACCGCCGGGTCCAGTTCTGGCCCGGGCGTGAATTCTTCATCATCAATCGACAAAATGAATGCCGAAGCGCGGCTTTGCTGCTGCGCGAATTGGGACAGGTCGCCATAGCTGGTGGCGCCGACCACTTCCATCCCCTCTTTCTCAATGGCATCGGCTAACGCACGAATGCCAAAGCCCGAGGTGTTTTCAGAACGAAAATCTTCATCAATGATGACGATAGGAAAACGAAATTTCATTTGGTTACTTTCACTTTGGCGGCGGTCGACGAGGGCAAAAAATTAGTGTGTGAATTATAAGCATCCATTGAGTCCGATATGAGGACACCGTTATTCCCGCAACGGCGGGAATCCAAGTTTCTTTCATCAGGTGATATCTGTCGTTACTATTAAATAGCATATTTATAATCAAACGAACTCGGATTTCCGCTGCAACCAGAGGAAGTCGCGTTTCGGGACGTGGAAATAACGGCAAATATCCCGTCCCACTAAAACGATTCATCGCTGCGTAAAAATCGCCATTTCCCAATAGGCAAATCGCCAAGTTTGACGCGGCCAATCCGAATACGCTTCAAGCCAACCACATGCAAACCCACCAGCTCACACATGCGCCGAATCTGCCGTTTTTTGCCTTCACGCAAAATAAAATTTAATTGATCCTCGTTTTGCCAACGCACAATGGCGGGCTTTAACGCTTCGCCTTCGAGCGACAATCCGTGATTGAGTAGCTTTAATCCGGCCTCCGTTAAAGTGCCCTCGACTCTGACCAAATATTCTTTATCAACGCTGCTATTTTCGCCGATCAAATGCTTTGCGATGCGACCATCTTGGGTTAGCACTAATAAGCCGGTTGAATCAATATCAAGCCTGCCCGCTGGCGCTAGACCACGCCGGTGCTCAGGGCGAAATGGTGCGTCATCAACTTCCACTTGATGCTCCGCCACTGCCAGCACGCTCGCTGGCTCATAGCCATCTTCGGCTTGGCCCGATACATAACCAATCGGCTTATTCATGAGTATGGTCATGCGCTGCTCCTGCATGGCTTCAGCCTCACGATCCAACCGCAATTTAGCCGTCGGTAAAACGCGCGTGCCGAGACTCATAATACGAACATTGTCTGCCCAGACCCAGCCACGGGCAATGTAGCTATCGGCCTCGCGACGCGAGCACAACCCCTGCTCGGACAATAATTTTGAAACGCGAATCGTGCCATCAAACTCGCGCACCACTTGCGCGATAGCAGGGTCGACGGATGGATCACGGGGAGGCTTCTGATCGCGCAATTTACCACCACGACGTGGCTCTGAAAAGCGTGTTTCGGCTGTTGCATCACGGCGCAGGCGCGGGGCGCTTACGGGATTTGCCGATGCACTTCCGACGACATTTGACTGGCGGCGACGGCGCGTATCTCCACGTGTATCGCTGCGTGTATCGCCGTGCGTATTTCCGCGTGTATTTCGCTGCGTGTCTCCGCGTGCATCGCTACCAGTATCGCTGGCAGCTTTCCTGTCCCGTATGCTTGATTTGCTTGGCTCGGCGTCAGGTTCATCCTTTGGCGATTGCGGCTGAAACAAGGTGCGGCCACCGCGACGTGCGGCATCTTTGGCACGCGTAGAAAATTTACGATCAAGCGGCTCGCCCGCATTTGCGGCGGTAGTAGCCACAGTGGCCGCACGAACGCTAACGTTGCGCAGCGTGATGGTTTTTTTGTTAATGGTTGGCAATGAAATCTCACTCAAGACACTTAAATTTGCGCGCTAACACCGCGCGTCGGAATTGCCATTATGGCGCGAATATGATTAAATTCGCCCCTACCTGAAGTGGGGCGGTTAGCTCAGCGGTAGAGCACTGCCTTCACACGGCAGGGGTCACTGGTTCGAACCCAGTACCGCCCACCAGACGATTTTGTCTTAGATAAACCCTAATATTGGCGTGCATTGTGAAGAGAAAAACTTTCAAAATGCCCGCCAATATTAGGGTTTAGTATTTATAAGTTCACTAATTCGTTACTGGGTTACTTGATCGTGCTTGCTTGAATAGCGTATAAAAATTTGCCGTCGTCGCTTTTGCAATTTCTTCCACCGTCACGCCACGCAGTGCGGCAATGAATTCCGCCACATGGCGCACGTAGCCGGGCTGATTAACCTTGCCGCGCTGTGGTGTGGGCGCCAAGTAGGGTGAATCGGTCTCTATCAGCAATCGATCAAGTGGAATTGTTTTTGCGAGCGCCTGTATGTCTTTGGCACTTTTGAACGTGACGATGCCAGAAAGTGAAATGTAGAAACCCATTTCCATCGCGGCGTCAGCGACCGACTGAGACTCGGTAAAACAATGCATCACGCCGGAGGCGATATCGGCACTTTCCTCACGCATGAGTTTGAGGGTGTCAGCCGATGAATTACGGGTATGAATGACCAGTGGCTTCTTACAAATTTTCGCCGCACGTATATGCGTGCGAAAGCGCTCACGTTGCCAGTCAAGCGGCTCTTGCAATCGAAAATAATCCAACCCGGTCTCGCCGATTGCGATGACTTTTGGATGGTCCGCCAGCTTGAGTAATTCATCCACTGTTGGTTCGTGATCGTCACGCTGCTCATCTGGATGCACACCAGCGCTACACCACAAATTATCGTGCGCCTCGGCGACTCGTAACACCTCAGGAAATGTTTGAAGCGTGGTGGAAATAGTAAGCGCGTGAGTGACATGATTTTCACGCATCAACGCAAAAATATTGTCGGCATCCGCTTGCAGCTCAGCGAAATCTAGGTGGCAGTGGGAGTCGATAAACATGCGGCATTATAAAGTCAGCCTCGTTATAATCACGCCATGAATAATATTAAATCGTTGTGTTTATTTTGTGGCTCCTCCGCCGGGGCTAATCTACGCTACACCAATGCGGCTAAGCACTTCGGCACAATCTTAGCGCAACAGCAAATTCGCATGGTTTATGGCGGCGGCAGCGTCGGGTTGATGGGCATCGCCGCCGATGCTTGTTTAGCAAATGGCGGTGAAGTCATCGGCGTGATCCCAAGAATGCTGATGGAAAAAGAAGTTGGCCATCACGGCATTAGCAAAATGTATGTGGTCGAAACCATGCACGAACGGAAGGCCTTGATGACCGATTTATCCGATGGCTTTATTGCGTTGCCCGGCGGCTATGGCACGCTGGATGAATTATTCGAGTCGCTGACGTGGCTGCAACTTGGCTATCACGGTAAGCCAATCGGGCTGTTGAATGTTGGCGGTTTTTTTGACGGCTTGATCACATTCCTCAATCATGCCCGCGATGAACGATTCCTGCGCGAGATGCATCGCGACTCGCTACAAGAGGATAGCGATTTTGTCGCGTTGATTGATAAGTTACGCGTGGCTGATGCGCCAGATACCGCCAAATGGTTGGATCGGGCAACGTTGGCGTAACAATCAAACCGTATGCGTGACCCTATCTGACTTCGCAACCGGCGCCAATATTCCTTCAATTTTTTTCTTTAGCTCTTTGCCGACTTCGTTATCGGGCAACTGAATGCCGACGCCTTGCGGGCGATTACCAGCGGCGTGGGCAGGGTTAATCCAGGCGACTTTGCCAGAGATGGGCAGCTTTAATGGCTCATCTAAAAACTGCAGCACCACCAGCACATCTTCGCCGAGCTGATGGGCTTTGGCGGATGGCATGAATAGGCCACCGCCTTTGAGTAGCGGCATCCACGCGGCATATAACGCACTTTTACCTTTGAGGTTAAGTGCGATAACGCTGGGGCGTTTACTGGTCACGGTAGTGGCGGTTGACATAGAATTTTTGCGCTTTTACTTTGCGGGTTTTATCGCTTGACGGTAGCCGATGAGAATGTCCTCTAACAGTAGTCTCGCATTGAGCGGATGATTTATCAACCGTCGCGTTTGGCGAAGTGCAGTTTCGAGTCGAAACACGCGCCGTAGATCACACTGCTGGGCGATGCGCTTAATGCCGGCGGCTTGATCGCGATGGTAAACAATCTTGCCCAACATATGCGCTGAAATAATATCGTTCACATATGTTTGCAACCAACCAAGTAGGCTGGGCAAATCGGCTTTTTCAAAATGCTGTGCAACCTGCACGTAGTCCATCTTAGGCTCAGTTAGCGCTGTTACAAACGCGCGTCTAGCCGCCTGATACTGACTATCGGCAAATTGAATGGCATCCAGCGGGCCACCATTGGCGGCGGCCAGTGCATCTTCAACATTCGCAATATTTTGTTGACGTAACCATGCTGTCGCCACTTCGGTGTCGGGTGATGGCACAAGCACCCGTTGACAGCGGCTGCGAATGGTGGCTAACAGCTTGCCTAGCTCATCGCTCACGAGCAAGATGACCGTGCGAGGCGGCGGCTCCTCTAACGTTTTTAATAGCGCGTTAGCGGCGGCCAGATTCATTGACTCCGCCGGATGTATCAACAGCACCCGATAACCATCGCGGTGGGTTGAGAGCGTCATGAAATCACTAATAGCGCGTATTTGATCAATCTTAATTTCTTTACTTTTTTTCTTGTCTTTTGCATCTGACTCGGTGGCGTCATCACCCTCAACGTCTTCAACCAACGACTCAGGCAATAGCTGACGAAAATCGGGGTGATTGCCCTCACGAAACCAGCCGCAGGCATTGCACTCGCCGCAGGCAATGCCGTACACCGCGGGCGACTCACATAACAGCGATTGTGCGAGGGACAATGCAAATTCAACTTTGCCAATGCCGCGCCGTCCGTGAATTAATAGTGCATGTGGCAGCGTGCTGCCGCGGGCAATTAATTCAGCCAGTGTTGTGCGCTGCCACGGCAGAATATCGATCACAACACATCTCCACTGAGTAATTGATCAACGTGCGATGTTAAATCAGCGCGTATCATCTCCAACGTGCGTGATGAGTCGATCACTTTGATGCGATGGGGAAATAATTGCGCCCGGTCTAAATAGGCTCGCCGCACTGAATCAAAAAACACTGCCTGTTCGCGCTCGAATTTATCTGGGTTCGGTGTATTTTGGTCTATTCGTTCACGTGCGAGTGAGACGGGAGCATCAAATAGAAAGGTCAAGTCTGGCTGGCGCTTTTCATGAACTAAGTGCTCAAGACGCTCGACAATGCTAGGGTTTAACTTTCGGCCACCACATTGATACGCATAGCTTGAGTCAGTAAAGCGATCACATATTACCCATTGCCCACGCGCTAACGACGGCTCGATCACCATGGACAGGTGTTCACGCCGTGCCGCAAAGACCAGCAGCGCTTCGGTCTCACCGTGCATCGAAACATTCAACACCAGCTCGCGTATGCGCTCACCCAATGGCGTGCCGCCCGGCTCGCGAGTCGTGACAACATCAATTTTCTTTTCGTTTAGGTATTTCGACAAATACGCAGTGTGCGAGGATTTGCCCGCGCCGTCGATGCCCTCAAAGGTGATAAATTTTGCGTGCATAGTGGCGTTAACTCATCTGCCCAGTTGGTATTTAGCGACTGCGCGATTGTGTTCATCTAGCGTACGCGAAAACGCGTGTGAACCAAGACCGTCTTTCGTCGCTACAAAATAAAGTTTGTCACTTTTTGCTGGCTGTACCGCCGCCATTAATGCACCTAAACCCGGCATGGCGATCGGCGTTGGTGGCAAGCCATCGCGGGTGTACGTGTTGTAAGCCGTATCCGCAGTTAAATCGCGGCGACGAATATTGCCGTCAAAGTTTGCACCCATGCCATAAATCACGGTTGGGTCCGTTTGTAATCGCATTGGTATCCGCAGGCGATTGATAAATACCGAACTAATCAAGGCACGCTCATCTGCTCTACCAGTTTCTTTTTCAATAATGGAGGCCATGATGAGCGCTTCATAGGCCGATTTGTAAGGCAGCCCGTCTTCTCGCTGTGTCCATGCTAGGTTGAGTTTTTTTTGCATCGCTTGGTAGCTTATTTTCAATATATCTACGTCAGTCGCACCCGCGGAAAAGCGGTATGTATCAGGGAAAAAAAGTCCTTCGGGATTCGTCTCAAGCGCACCAATACGCGTTAACACTTCTTTATCAGACAGCCCTTTGGTGCGAATAGTGAGGAACGACTGCGCCGCTAATTGTTCGCGCATTTGCCGAAACGTAATACCCTCCACAAACGTGATGCCGACCGTCACCACGTCGCCGTCATTAAGTTTCTTTAACAGCGCCACAGGTGATATTGGTGCGTCAAGTTGATATGTGCCCGCTTGAATGCCGGTTGCTTTATCGGTCAGTCGTCCGAGCAGCCAAAGCCCATTCGGCTCCGGCAATAATCCTTCACCGGTTAATTTTTTAGCAAGCGCTTTAAGGTTGCTACCTTTTTCGACCGTAAAGATAAATGGCAAAACGGGCAGCGGCAACGCACGATTAGCAAATTGCCACGCCAGCAAGCCAACGATCAACGCCAACAAAATGCTGAGGAGCGATAGCCATAAAAAGAGGCGCTTCATTTGCGTGCGTCGGTGCGGGGGCGGCGTCAATGGTACTTATTGAAATTTCTTCACCACAATGGTGCCGTTGGTGCCACCAAAGCCAAATGAATTTGATAACGCCACGTCGATTTTCATATCACGCGCTGTACCCGCACAGTAATCAAGATCACACTCAGGGTCTTGATTAAAAATATTGATGGTTGGTGGTGAGATTTGATGATGCACCGCGAGTGCGGTAAACACAGCCTCAATCCCGCCAGCCGCACCCAATAAGTGCCCTGTCATCGACTTGGTTGAATTCACCACTAAATTATTTGCATGGTCGCCAAAGGCGGCCTTCACCGCTTGGGTTTCATTCTTATCACCCAACGGTGTGGAGGTACCGTGTGCATTGAGGTACTGAATATTGGTGGCATTCACCTTTGCATTTCGCATCGCCGCTAACATGCCGCGACGTGGTCCATCCATGCTGGGCGCGGTGATATGGTTAGCGTCGGCACTCATGCCCATGCCAGCGAGTTCGCCATAAATACGCGCACCACGCGCCTTCGCATATTCAAGCTCCTCCAAGATCAAAATACCGGCACCCTCACCCAATACAAACCCATCACGATCACGGTCAAATGGCCGGCTGGCCGTTTCCGGCGAATCGTTACGCTCTGACAGCGCTTTAACCGCAGAAAATCCGCCCATGCCCGCCATACACAATGTTGCTTCAGCGCCGCCAGCAATCATGACATCTGCGTCGCCATACTCAATCATGCGCGCCGCGTCACCGATACAATGCGATGCTGTCGTACAGGCCGATACCATTGATACATTAGGTCCCTTGGCGCCGTATTGAATGGAGATTAACCCCGCAACCATATTGATAATGGAGCCTGGAACGAAAAACGGTGAAATACGGCGTGGGCCTTTAGAAATCATTTCGCGAATGTTATCTTCGATCATCGGTAAGCCGCCAATACCTGAGCCAACGTTCACGCCAATTCGCTCTGCATTTTCATCGGTGATGGTAATGCCTGAGTCATTGAGCGCCATCTTTGTGGCGGCGAGGCCGTAGTGGATGAAGGTATCCATGCGGCGCACTTCTTTGCCACTCATCCAATCAGCAGCATTAAAATTTTTGACTTCGCCGGCAATGCGAGTTGAAAGGGTGCTCGCGTCAAATCGGGTAATTGCCGTAATGCCGCTTCTACCATTGACGATATTGTCCCAAGCCGTGACAACCGTATTGCCTACGGGAGAAACAATGCCTAAACCAGTAATGACAACACGACGCTTATTCATATAAAAAATCCAAAAAACTAAATATCAAATGGTTAAAACTCTACATAACTACAACAACACTAACGCTGACAAAATAAAAAGGCTGCCGATCAATCACGACCGACAGCCTCACTATTTCATTCGCCAAATTATGATTTGGAGTTTGCCGACACGTAGTCAATGGCTTGTTGCACATTGGTGATTTTTTCTGCCGCTTCGTCAGGAATTTCCGTTTCAAATTCTTCTTCCAACGCCATCACGAGTTCCACGTTATCGAGCGAATCCGCGCCCAGATCTTCTACGAAAGATGATTCATTTTTGATGTCTGCTTCCGCGACGCCGAGTTGTTCTGCGACGATCTTTCTGACGCGAGCTTCGATGTTATCCATTTGTTACTTCCTTAAAAAAATATGACCACGTTATTTTACCCAAAACCAGAAAATTGCGCTGGAACTACAATGCATTTTGATTTCTGATTATTTATGCCGCATAAAACGACTACTCCATATGCATACCACCATTAACATGAATGGTGTTGCCCGTAATATAGCTTGCTTCCGCCGAGGCTAAAAATAAAACTGCCTCTGCAATATCGCCCACCTGCCCTAGTCGCGCCAACGGTACATTGGCGATCAACTTTGTGACCTGGTCTTCAGACAATGACTTGGTCATATCGGTATCAATAAAACCAGGTGCTACACAGTTGACGGTAATGTTACGACTACCCACTTCACGCGCAAGCGCCTTGGTGAAACCCACCATACCGGCTTTGGCTGCCACATAATTTGTTTGCCCAGCATTGCCCATAAAGCCTACAACCGAAGCAATATTGATGATGCGGCCATGCCGCGCTTTCATCATCGCTTTCATGACACCGCGGCTTAACCTAAAAACCGAAGTAAGATTTGTGTCAATCACCGCTGACCAATCATCATCCTTCATCCGCATGAGCAACGTGTCCCGCGTGATGCCAGCGTTATTGACGAGTATGGATACCGCCCCAAATTTTTCTTCTATGTTTTTTAGTAGCGCCTCGCATTGGCTTGGGTCTGCAACATTTAATACCGCGCCCGACCCAATTGCACCCGCCTCATCAATAGATTTTTGTATCGACTGCGCACCAGCTTCGGTGGTGGCCGTGCCGATTACTTTTGCGCCTGACTCACGCAGGCTCTGTAATATTGCCGCCCCAATACCGCGTGTAGCACCAGTCACCAAGGCACATTGTCCACTCAAATCATATTTTGGTCGTGTCATGGCTCAAACCTCGGGGGATGGTGATAATAGGGCAGCTGCTTTGAGCGAAGTTGTGTCCGCAATTGCAATGCAATTTAGGTTAGCGTCAATTCGTTTATTGAGCCCCGTTAAAATTTTGCCGGGCACACACTCCACAATGCAGCTCACGCCGTCACCTGCTATTTTTTCAATGGTTTCAACCCAGCGTACTGGACAACATAGCTGCTCGACGAGAGCACGCTTTATCTGTGCTGCGTCGTAAAATGCTACCACTGCTGAATTTTGAATAACCGGAATGGTGGGCACGCTAATATTTACCATGTCGAGATATGCGCTTAGCTGTTCCGCGGCAGGCTTCATTAACGCGCAATGCGACGGCACGCTCATTGGCAGCAACAACGCGCGTTTTGCACCGCGCTCTTTGGCTAAATCCATGCCACGCGCGACCGCCGTTTTATGACCTGCAATCACAATCTGGCTGGGTGAATTCAGATTCGCGGCCTCAAGGACTTCACCGTTGGCAACATCAATACATAATTGGCGGACAGCATCGGCATCAAGCCCTAATATGGCCGCGATGCCACCGACACCTTCGGGTACAGAAGATTGCATTGCTTCAGCACGAAAGCGTACTAATGGTAGCGCGTCCTTAAAACTAAGTGCACCAGCAGCGACGAGCGCCGTGTATTCACCCAAACTGTGTCCAGCAAAACAACATGGTGCGGCGGATGTTTTCGATTGCCACGCGCGCCATGTTGCAACACCCGCCGTGAGCATCAATGGCTGCGTGTTGATGGTTTGGTTTTGCAATTCGGTTGGGCCATCAACGACCATTTTCCACAAGTCGATATTGAGAATGGCTGAAGCGTCGTCAAAGGTTTCTTTAATGACGGGCATATCCCCAAAGCCCGCCATCATGCCGACGGATTGGGACCCTTGTCCTGCGAATGTGATTGCGTATTTCATTTCTGGTTAGTCCGCTATTGCCATACAGTTACCATTTTACTAGTGCTGCGCCCCAAGCAAATCCACCGCCAAGCGCTGCCATGAGGACAAGCTGGCCCGGCTTAACCTTGCCCTCACGCACCCAAGTGTCAAGCGCTAATGGAATTGAGGCGGCGGACGTATTGCCGTGCCTGTCGACCGTTAACACCACCTTTTCCTCTGGCATGGCGAGTTTTTTTGCGGCGTGCATGATGATGCGCTGGTTGGCTTGGTGGCAGATGAACCAGTCGATAGCATCAGGCTGCAATCCATTTGCGTGCAGCGCTTCCCACGCTACATCTTCAAACGCTTTAACGGCAAATTTATAGACGATACCGCCTTCCATCATCAAGACTGGGTTACCGCGTATGTTGCCATTTTGAACTGTGCCCGGTGTACACAGGGCGGCGCGGTAGCTACCGTCGGCGTGTAAATGCGTTGACAAAATGCCCGGCTCGGTAGAAGCTTTTAATATCACCGCCCCTGCACCATCGCCAAACAGCACACAGGTAGTGCGGTCTTGCCAATTCATGATGCGTGAAAATACCTCCGCACCTACGACCAGCGCGCACTTTGCGCTGCCGGTGCTTATAAATTTTTCGGCGGTGGCTAACGCATAAACAAAACCTGCACAGACCGCCTGGATATCAAACGCAATTGCTTCTTTTACGCCAAGTTTGTCTTGCAGGATGCAGGCCGTGGAGGGAAATACCATATCGGGCGTTGATGTAGCGACAATAATCAAATCGATATCATCTGCATCCACACGTGCCGCTTTCATGGCACGTTGTGAAGCAAACAGCGCCAAATCACTCGCGTTTTGTTCCTCCGCCGCATAGTGACGTTCGCGTATGCCAGTTCGCGACACAATCCATTCGTCACTGGTATCAATAATTTTGGCTAGGTCGTCGTTGGTGACAAGCCGGTCTGGAAGGTAACTTCCCGTGCCAGCAATTCTGGCAAATGTGTTAGCGGCGCTCATGCTTATACAATCGTTTTACTAGGTTGTAATAAGCCCTCAGCATTGAGTCTCTCAATTTCAGTGCTTATGCGCGCAATTAGACCGTGCTCAGCCTCTGACTTTGCTCGTAGAATCGCACGTTGAAATGAATAAGCGTCGGCCGAGCCATGACTTTTAACGACAATGCCTCGAAGCCCCAACAACGCGGCGCCATTATATTGGCGATGATCCACGCGTTGCTTAAAACCATTAAATGCTGGCAACGAAATTAAGGCCATGGCTTTGCGAAAAATATTTTTTTGATATTCTTCTTTCAAAAAGTCACCCATCATTTTAGCGATACCTTCTGACGCTTTCAACATCACGTTACCAACAAAACCATCGCAAACGACAACGTCAGTCGTGCCGTTATAAATGTCGGTGCCCTCAACATTTCCAAAATAATTTAAATGGCTAGCCTTGAGAAGCTCGGCAGCTTGTTTAGTTTTTTCATTGCCCTTGATATCTTCGGAGCCAATGTTAAGCAATCCGACCGTTGGATTTGACTTCCCTTCAACCGCCGCACATAGCATCGCCCCCATGATGGCAAATTGCAGTAGATGTTCCGCTGTTGATTCAGCATTCGCGCCCAAATCAAGGACATACACCGCCCCTTTGCGTGACGGTAGCGCGCCGCAAATCGCGGGGCGATCAATTCCAGGGAGCGTTTTTAAGACAAATTTTGCCGTGCCCATGAGCGCGCCAGTATTGCCGGCTGAAATGCAGGCGTGCGCGTCACCAGATTTGACTAGGTCAATTGCGACGCGCATGGACGAATTTTTCTTATTCCGAATCGCTGAACGAATATCTTCATCCATGCCAACAACGTCAGGCGCATCAATAATTTTGAAACGGGATGCGAACGAAATTGCCGCACTATTTTTTCTAAGCTCAGCATCGATATCCGCCTGACGGCCAACCAACATTACCGCCGAATCATCAGATTCAGCGAGAAATGATAAAGCGGCGTGGACGGTAACGGCGGGACCAAAATCCCCCCCCATTGCGTCAATGGCAAGTGTTGTCTGCATTTAATAGGGAAGCCCGCCTACGTAGCGGGCATCCCGGCAGTGTGCCGGATAATTATTCTAGTTTTGCGACGAATTATTCGTCGGCTTTTGTTTTGACCACTTTTTTGCCACGGTAAAAACCAGCAGGCGAAATGTGATGACGCAAATGCACTTCACCTGTTGTGGGCTCAACTGCTGTGGATGGGCTGGTCAAGAAATCATGCGCACGATGCATACCGCGTTTCGATGGTGATTTTTTGTTTTGTTGGACTGCCATGGTGTTTCTCCTAATTCAATTTCAAAAAAATTTTCAATGCACAACAAGCAAGTAAATTTGCCTGCTAATCAGATTTTTTCAGCGCTACTAGTTTTGCAAATGGCGAGGGTAGCGCTTGATTTATTACTGACTTTACCTTTTGTGGTGATTTTGTCTTGACGTTTGGCGACGATGACCTCGGGGTATTTATTGGCAGCGCCAGCAGAATTTCTTCTTGTATGGATGCCAACACATTAAACTCAGACCCACACACCACATAATCTTCGTCCTCTTGCTCGTCCTGCAATGGTGGCAATTCTTTCTCAGCGCTAACCAACACCAATACATTACGAATATCGCAAGTAAACCTCGACGGCAACAACGTCAATATATCGCTAACTTCAAACCAACCTGAAATTATACACTTTACCTGCTGTTTTTGCCTACCAAATTGATCTATCAGGCATTTTCCCTCGAACCGATAACAAATTTCGCCAAGTGAGGATGCTAGATATTCTGTCAGCTCTGGGAATTTAGTGGGGGAAATCACGCCTTCGACTGGTTGCTTTATTAATTGATCAACATTGACTAACATTGAGGCGTTGGCGGCGATTGTGTTTTGGTATTTTGACATGCGAGCATGATATGATTTTAAGCTATAAAAATCAATAGGTTACTGACATTGAATTCTAAACCAACAGTGGTTCTTGCTTCTACTTCGCGCTACCGAGCCGAATTACTGACAAGGCTAAAAATTCCATTCACCACTGTCTCACCGGAAGTAGACGAGTCAGTGATCGCAAACGAAACTTGCGCGGCAACGTCAATAAGATTGGCCATTGCTAAAGCAAAGGCGGGAATCATCAAGTCAGGCCTTACTAAAGGGTTGGTTATCGGTTCAGACCAAGTTGCAGACCTAAACGGCGCTGCACTCGGTAAACCTGGCACGCAAGAGCGTGCCTTTCAGCAATTGACAGCCATGCGTGGGCAGATAGTCGTATTTCACACGAGCCTAGCGTTGCTCGAAATTTCATCGGCACGCGTTCAGTCAATTTGCGTGCCGACTGTTGTCAGTATGCGTAACTACACAAATAGCGACATTCAATATTATTTAGACCATGAAAACGCGCTTGATTGTGCCGGCAGCGCTAAGTCGGAAGGATTAGGGTTAGCACTCATCGCCGCAATGACAAGCGATGATCCAACAGCGCTCATCGGACTACCGCTAATTCAACTAACGTCGATGCTTAGAAAAGAAGGCGTCGAGGTATTGTCATGACTCAAGATATGAGAAGGGGCACGTTATATTTAATTCCAACTAATTTAAGTGAGCCATTTTCAGCCGCACAAATTTTGCCGCAATCGGTCATTGCAACGACGCATCAATTGAATTTTTTCATTGCAGAGAATGCGAAAACTGCGCGTGCGTTTCTTAAAGCAATTGGGGTAACGCGACCGATATCCGAAATTTCAATAGTAGAGCTAGACAAACACGCGCGCGCCGCCAACAGTGCTGATATTGACATCATGCTGACACCACTTTTGGATGGTTTTGATGTGGGCCTTGTGTCGGAAGCAGGTGCGCCAGCAGTAGCCGACCCAGGTGCTGTTGTAGTGGCCGCCGCGCATCGTCACGGCTTGCAGGTGCGCCCACTGGTGGGTGCGTCGTCACTATTGCTGGGGCTAATGGCCTCTGGCCTCAACGGGCAATCATTTTCATTTCATGGCTACATAGCACAAGAAAAACTCGCCCGCAAACTCGCCATACAAACGCTTGAACGGGAATCTAAAACCAAGCATATGACGCAGCTTTTTATTGAGACGCCATATCGTAACCAAGTATTGATTGACGATTTGCTCGCCCACCTATTACCGGCGACCTATCTTTGCATCGCCTGCGATTTGACGGGCGAGCATGAGCACATTCAAACAAAGCAGGTTTCCGATTGGCTAAAAAAACCTCCTACATTAGAAAAACGCCCAACGTTATTTCTATTTCTAGCGTAGTTGCCACTTAGTTGCCGTATAGCTGGCGCATCAAATAGCTAAATACGGCGTTGGGTTTTCAACAAATGGAGCCGCCACAGCGGTGTCAAAAATTGAACCGCGCATCAACAGCGGCTCGACATCGCGTGCTATCAACGGCACGCTGAAATAGTAACCCTGGCCAACACTGCAACCCTTTGCACGCAACAGCGTGAGTTGCCCAGCGGTCTCGATACCTTCAGCAATGATTTCGAGATCAAGCGACTTAGCCATGTTGATAATTGCCACCACAATCGCGGTGTCATTTGGGTCCACAGTGATATCACGAATAAAACTTTGATCAATTTTTAGCTTACCTATCGGCAACCGCTTCAAATAAGACAAGCTTGAATAACCAGTACCGAAATCATCTACCGCTAAGTGAATTCCCATTTCAGCAATTTCATTAAGAAGCAAAACGCTGCCCTCCCCTTGCCGCATCACTTGGCTCTCGGTAATTTCAAGCTCTAAATGCTCAGGCTTAAGCCCAGTAGTCGCTAGCGTCTCTACCAGCATTTCTATAAATCGTTTGTCCGTCAGCTGCCGAGCCGACAAATTGACCGCCATTCGTCGTGGCGCATAGCCAGCATCTTGCCAAGCCTTATTCTGTCTACAAGCTTCTTTTAGCACCCATTGTCCTAGCTCATTGATCAATCCTGTTTCTTCCGCCAAGGGGATAAATTCGCCCGGCATCGTAGTGCCACTATCTTCGGAATGCCATCGGACTAGCGCCTCTAATGCGACCACCCGACCGGTAATCAAATCAATTTGAGGCTGATAGACAAGTGAAAAGTCTTCCTTCTTCACCGCTGCACGAAGTTTGGATTCCATCGCCGCGCGACGCTTCACCGCAATATTCATCTGTGCGGTAAAAAATTGGTAAGTATTTTTGCCGAGCGCTTTACCATGAAACATCGCGGTGTCAGCGTTTTTTAGCAAGCTCTGAGCATCGCGGCCATCGTCAGGGAATATTGCAATACCAACTGAGCCCGACACATGCTGATCAACGCCGCCAACACTAAACGCGGCGCGCATGGCATCTAATATTTTTTGAGCAACGCGTGTCGCGCCTTGGTGACCGTCGAGCTGATCAAGTAGGACAATAAATTCGTCGCCGCCTTGGCGGGCGATGGTGTCGTGCCCGCGCACTGATTCTTTCAGTCGATTGGCAACTTCACACAGCAAATCATCTCCGGCATCATGCCCTAAAGTGTCGTTAATATTTTTGAAATTATCAATATCAATAAACATCACCGCGATACGATGATTACTACGCTCGGCGCGAACCACGGCTTGCGAAATACGATCTTGCATGAGGGATCGATTCGGCAGACCCGTGAGCGCATCGTGAAACGCTAGATGCTGAATACGTTCCTGAATGGCACGACGCTCGGTCACGTCCCGCGTATTGACAATAATGCCGCCTACCGCAGGTATATCAAGACAATTTTTGCCAACAGACTCAAGGATTCGCCATACACCATCCTTTGCGCGCACGCGAAACTCAAGCGGGCTGCTCATATCGCGCCCATTCACCAATTCTTGAAACGCTAGCTTTGTCTTCTCGACATCATCGCGATGCACAATATCAAATTGACTCAAGCCGACCATGTTTTGTGGTTCATACCCTAACAAGTGCTTAACGGATTTACTTTGATAGCGAATCACGCCATGAATATCTAGCACCGTAACAATATCCATCGCACTTTCTGTAAGCGCCTGAAAACGAATTTCAGAAGCTTCCAATGCCTGCGCGGCCTGCTTAAAATCGGTAATGTCGGTCAAGACCCCGATTATCCCAATGGGCTTACCATTGGAACCAATAATTCTGCTGATGTGCTTAACCGAGTCTCGCATATTGCCGCGACCGTCTCGCACAAGCACCTCTCGCACAACCTGCTTACCTGCCAAAATTGCTTCATCTTCTACTGTTATAAGGCTATCCGCTTCATCTTTGAAAACTTCGGAATAGGTTTTTCCTACCCATTCATTACGCTTTAGCTGAAAGAAACTTTCCCATGCGCGATTGAACCCTAAGTATTTACCATCCAAGCCTTTGTAAAAAATAGGATTGGGGATAACTTCTAATAGTTCGCGCGTAAAACTTAATTGTTCATCTAATCGTTGCGAGGTCAGCTTGATATCAGTAATGTCAGTACAGGTCGTCAAAACACCAACAATAACGTTGCGCGGCCCTAATAATGGGGCTGCGGCAACACTAATTTGACGCTCTTCGGTTCTACCATCGGTGTGCGTACGTGTCCAACTAATTTCAAATCCATGCAGCGTTTCACCCGCTAATACGCGTTCTCGCAATTGCATCGCGAGCTCGCTGGCGCTACCCGAATGTAATGGCGATTGCCGGCCTAGCACGTCAAGCTCGCTAATACCGAACATTGTTTCCGCAGCGGGATTCCACAGCGTGACGATACCTGTTGGCGTGATTGAATAAATAGCTAGCGGCGATGTTTCCACAATTGCTTTTAAAGACGCGTTCAACGCGCGCAGCGTTTCTTGTGAAGCGTGGTACTGCGAAACATCTTCAATTGAGCCTAAACCATATAGAGGTTTGCCAGCGACATCGCGCACAATCACGCCCGATCGCTGCGCCCACAAAACCGAGCCATCTTTACGCAAATAGCGTTTTTCTTTGCTGATGCGCGCCACTGGCGTATTCATCACGCTTCGTAGTAGCTCGACGTCCGATTCGCGATCATCCGGATGGGTTAAGTCAATAAAACTACGTCCAACTAACTCATTGCGCTCATATCCAAGCATTTCGCAAATACGACGATTGACGACTGAAAATTTGCCGCTGGTGTCAATTTGGGTTAAGCCAATGCCTACTAAATCGAACGCTTCGCGGAATTTACGCTCGCTATCTTTTAGTTCAGTCTCTCTTCGGTTGATATTTTCAGCAAGCGACTGCATGGTCCGAGAAAGAACTTCTAGCTCAGAATAGTTGCGGTAAATGTTAGCGTGCCACGGGTAATTTTCCGGCGGTGACTTGCGTAACTCTTCGGACAGATCATTAATTGGTTTAGCAATTTGATTTGAAAAAATTGCACTCAATATGAGCGCCAAAATTACCCCAGCAAAGCCCCACAGCATAACCGTCGATTTGACGAATTGAGAAACCTCCGTTGGCAGACCGCTGATCCTGCCGAGCTCGGTAGCAAGGTAGCCAAGAATGAGTGCGAAGCCGAGCGTGACTGCCGCAAATCCGCCAAAAATGCGAAGTTTAAGGCTAGTTGACGTGGGATAGATCGTCGGATGTTCAGTCATTTCAACAGCATCGGTAGCGGCGTCACTAGTTTTTTCAACGCTGGCTAAACTAGGCTGATTATTTTTCATTTACTGGCAATCGAAACCAGCAAGGGTAGACATAGTTGCCTCCCTTGCCATAAACGTGCGCATTCAATCAGTTGTGGTTCAAAGCACAGTCTCATGTACGTCTAATCACCATCAAATATTAAAATTATTGTCTAGCAGACTTGGCGAGCTGTATTTTGCGCAGTCGCGCACCCGATGCATCTACGAACTCGCTTGCGGAGGCTCACTTGCTAATAGCCTTCCCACCCGCAATTCAACCCTATCGTCTGTTGCATCAACGGCCAACCTGATGAGTGATGCGCCTTGACATGGCCCACCTACACAGCGTCCCGAATCAGGCTCAAAAATTGCACCATGTGTGGCACAAACTAAGTATAACCCTGATTCATCAAACACCTCCCCATGATGCCAGTCAAGCTCCGTGCCACGATGCGGACACGAATTGGCATAAGCGTAAATTTCACCCGCGTGGGCGATCGCAAATGCCTGCACCACACGCCCATCAAACTCGAATTGAAATCGCGCTGCTTTTCCGCCATCACGCAATACATCACGCTGGCAAATGGTTTTGTTATCAGCCATGCGTGTTGAGCCAATCATTGAGTGCAGTGACGTTCGATAGCACCGCGCGGTGAGGGGAACTCAGCAACTTTTCGGGATGATGCGCGCCATAGCTCACGCCGAGTGCGTCGCATCCTGCGGCTGCGGCCATCTCCAAATCATGTGTGGTATCGCCGATCATTAGCGTTTCATCGGCGTCGACACACGCGAAACTCATCAGCTTTTCGAGCATATCGGGATGAGGCTTGGGAAAGCCCTCGTCGGCGCAGCGGGTGAAATGAAAGTGTGGCAGAAGCCCACAATTGGCGAAGGCGAGGTCTAGCCCTCGACGCGGTTTACCAGTAGCGACGGCCAAAAAACGTTCTGCTTGCGCCAAATCAGACAATACTGTTTCAATACCCTCGTATAAACGTACCTCACCATCTCGCGGCACATAATGCGCGCGATAGCGTTGGGCAAATTGTTGTAGCCCGGCGGCATCTAGATAGGGGAAAAGCATCCGCGTCGAATCGAGAATACCTAACCCAATAATGTGTTTAGCCGCTTCCGTTGAGGGTGGCATTAATCCGCAATCGTTAGCCGCCAATTGAATGCACTCAGCAATCAAGCCGGTCGAATCCATAATCGTGCCGTCCCAATCAAACACCACTAACCGATATTTCATAGGCTCTGCTTTCTAAAGTCTAGGTAACGACGTAAATCCGTTGATAGTGGCGCTTCAATGATAATTTTTTCCCCTGATATAGGGTGCGTAAAAGCCATCGAGTAGGCATGTAAAAACATACGTTTTAAGCCGCCATTTTTTGCCGCGGCCGCGTGTTTATTAAGCGAAAAATCACCGTATTTATCATCACCGATAATTGGGTATCCAAGCGCTGCCAAATGCACGCGTATTTGATGCGTACGACCGGTGCGAATATCGCAATCGAGCAATGTCGCCCCCGGCAATTGTTCTACCCGATTAAAAATTGTGTGCGACTCTTGTCCGGCTTCTTCATCTACCGCCACACGCCGCTCCCCTGAGGCGGTTACATATTTTGCGAGCTTGATTTTTACACTTTTGCGTTGATCAGGCCACGCGCCCTGCACCAACGCGTAATAGTGTTTTTCGACCCTACTTTGCGCTTCACCTCGCAACATTGCGTGCATCGCTGTCAAGGCGCTGCGTTTTTTTGCCACTAGTAAAACGCCGGACGTTTCACGATCCAGCCGATGGACTAACTCTAAAAATTTTGCCTCTGGCCGATGCTGCCGCAATGCCTCGATCACGCCCAAACTGATGCCACTGCCACCATGCACCGCCATGCCAGCTGGCTTATCTATTGCTAACAGCGCGTCATCCTCAAAGATGAAACGCCATGCAGGACGCTCGCTTTGAGGCAATTTTGCTTGGAAACGCTTGTCAGAATTAGGCTTTTCATTATCAGATGATTTTAGCGGAGGAATTCTGACCACATCATTTAAGGCAAGCCGATAGGTCTGGTTGATCCGGCCTTTGTTCACCCGCACTTCGCCAGAGCGCAAAATCCGGTAAATATGGCTTTTAGGCACTGCTTTAAGTTGACCCAGCAAATAGTTATCAATACGCTGACCCGCGTGGGTGTCATCAATGGTGATGAACACGGCGGCGACTTTTTCTGCCGTAGCCGGAATGAGCAACCGGGTTGGTTCGGTCGATGCGTTGTTGGTCGGTTTGGTGATGTAGGGCATTTCGGCTATACTGCTATCTCGTTGATTTATAAAGCAGGTCTAGTTGTTTCACCGTCGCGAGTGAGTGGTTTTAGGATTTTTAAAACGAATCACGGCGAGCGTCATTCAACACATCTTGTACTTATTTCACCGCGCTTTGCCCCAAATTGGTTTCCCGCGCAGTTTCTTAAAATCTACTGCCAGCGTCACTGAAATAGAGCAATGATTCGGAAAACGACGGTCGATATTGCTCACCGCAAGCACAAACGATTCACGCTTGGTAAGTAGCGATAGTAAACGAAAAGCAACACAATCTCGCGCGCTAGTCGGGCTGCACATCCAAAGATTTGCAGACGGTTACCTAGTTGTTAAGCGGCGGAAAGTAACGAATTTTTTAACATGTCGCTGGTGTCTTATATAGAAGTTGCCGCGATGTGGATGCAAGTAACGTTTTGATTTAGCACTACCAGTACCAAGCGCAGCAGCGTCACTGAATTGTAAACTGTTTGATTAGCGGGCTACTCTATTAAAAATATCCCAACGACAGTTTTCAACACATTTGCAATCCAAAAGCGTTGATCATTCAGTCATAGCGTCGCGTTACTGGTAACCTAAATCTCCCCTCGTTTTATGTAGAGGCTGCACGTTGCATCATTAGGCGTTTTTAGCTTAATTTCAACTTCGTTATCCTTTTGCCCCTAGTCGACTAGTTCACACAGAGCCGATTTAGCCGCGCGTAAGAAGGATAAAAATGAAAAGAATGTTATTTAACGCAACCCAAGCTGAAGAGCTTCGCGTTGCCATTGTTGACGGGCAAAAACTCGTTGATCTCGATATCGAACACGCTGGCCAAGAGCAGCGTAAATCGAATATCTACAAAGCCAAAGTTACCCGCGTAGAGCCGTCCCTTGAAGCCATTTTCGTTGATTACGGCGCCGAGCGTCACGGCTTTTTGCCATTTAAAGAGTTAATTCGCGAGTATGTCGCCGGCGACGATGGCGACGGCACTCGGGCTAAAATTGCGCAAACCTTAAAGGTTGGTACCGAATTACTCGTTCAGGTTGAAAAAGACGAACGTGGTAATAAAGGTGCAGCCCTCACCACCTATGTATCGCTCGCCGGCCGTTATTTGGTGCTGATGCCTAATAACCCAAGGGGCGGTGGTGTATCGCGCCGCGTTGAGGGCGAAGATCGCGCTGAATTACGCGAAACGCTGGATCAACTTGACGTACCTGAAGGCATGTCGGTTATCGCCCGTACCGCCGGTATTGGCCGCGGCGCAGACGAATTGAAATGGGACTTAAGTTACCTCCTGCAACTGTGGGAAGCCATTGAGGGTGCTGGCCGCGAAGTCAAAGGTCCTGAACTGATTTATTTAGAGTCGAGCTTGGTTGTACGAGCAATTCGCGATTTATTCCAGCCAGACATCGGCGAAATCTTAGTCGACACTCAAGAAATTTTTGAACAAGCCCAATCGTTCATGTCCACCGTTATGCCGGCCAATGTGCATAAGGTCAAGCTCTACCATGATGACGTGCCGCTATTTTCACGTTTTCAAATCGAGCATCAAATTGAAACCGCATATCGACGTGACGTCACGCTACCTTCAGGTGGCGCCATCATTATTGACCACACTGAGGCGCTCGTTTCAGTTGACGTCAACTCCGCACGTGCCACCAAAGGTCACGATATTGAAGAAACTGCTTTCCGCACCAATTGCGAAGCGGCAGACGAGATTGCACGTCAATTACGCTTACGCGATTTAGGTGGCTTGGTGGTGATCGACTTCATCGACATGGAGTCGCCAAAAAATCAACGCGAAGTCGAAAATCGTTTGCGTGACGCACTAAAGCATGACCGCGCACGCGTACAAACCGGCAAGATTTCGCGCTTTGGGTTGATGGAGCTATCTCGTCAGCGTCTGCAACCTGCGCTGTCCGAATCAAGCTACATCCCCTGCCCGCGCTGTCATGGCCTAGGTCATATTCGCGACACCGCCTCCTCCGCCCTGCATGTATTACGCATCTTGCAAGAAGAGGCAATGAAAGAGAGTACGGCTGCCGTGCATTGCCAAGTGCCAGTCGATGTGGCGACATTCTTGCTAAACGAGAAACGCCAAGATATCCATGCAATCGAGACGCGCTTCAAGGTAAATGTGTTGCTGATTCCAAATGTGCATATCGAGACGCCGAATTATGAAATCGAGCGCCTCCGTCACGACTCAGAAAAACTAGACATTTCTAAGCCGTCATACGAATTAGTGAATAAACCCGTCGATACGCAAGCGATGAAAATGCCTGCCGCGACGGCGGACGAAAAACCTCTGCGCCCAGTGCCAATTGTCAAAGGCATCACGCCAGATCAACCAGCTCCTAGCGTAGCAGAGCCTTTGCCGCGCGAATCACGCCCCCCACGCCAAGATATGCGTGCCGCAACGGTTGCGGCACCCGCCGCTCAGCCATCAATGTGGAAAAAATTTGTTGGCTTCTTCAGTGGCGAATCTCCATCAACTGACATCAAACCCGCCGCGCCGAATGCGATCACCACAGAGCGCAAGGAGTCGCGATCAAGTCAGGGTCAAGGTGAAAAGAACGACCGCGGTGACCGTACTAACAGCCGCAATAGTCGCGGTGGACGGAATGACCGCAACGATCGAGGAGCTAAGAATGATCGTAGCCCACGAGGCGAGCAGCAAAAGCCGCGCGCCGAACGTGTTGAGCGTGGCAGCAAGTCCGAACGCGTGGAACGCGGTGAGCGTCCAGAACGCACAGAACGCCCACAGCAACAACCACGCGCATCCTCAAATGCCGCACAGAGCGCAATGCCTGATGAGTTGTTGAGCAACGTCGTAACCGTGGAAGGGAGCGTAACCACACCACCGTCAACGCGTCAACAGACACCAAAACCAGCGCTTGAATCGCATCCACCCGGCCAAACGCCAAGCGGTGAGAACGGCGAAGAAGGTGAAGCGCGTAGCCGTCGTCGCCGTGGTCGCGGCGGTCGCGGACGTAATGGTCGCGATGTACGTGATATTCGTGCTGGTGCTGAAGATAACGAAGGCATCGTTAACGATCAACCCGTCGATAGCAGCAACGGCCAGCAAGATTTGAACTTGAGCGCACCGCCCGTTATCGCGCCAGCAGCGGTAGTAGCACCAATAATGGCAGCGCCTAGCGCCGCTATTGCGGCTGCACCATTCGTAACGAGCGCACCGGTGACCGTAGAACCCGTCGCTGAAGTTGCCGCAACCGTCTACAGCTCCGCTAGCGCTAAAGCTGCGCCAGTCGATCAAATTGGTGACGCAGAACCCATCCGCAGCCAGCCGCGCGAACGTCGTAGTAGCATCGCCTCACAAGCCGAGCCGTTGGTGTTCATTGAGACTGATGCTGGTAAAACCAAAGCAACTGCTGTTGGTCAGGCCACCTTGGCCGAGATTGAGCCCGAGCGCCGCGCTACGCCACGTCCGCGTCGTATCCGCAATGTCGCTAACGAAACATTGCAAGTGGTCGAAACGAAGGCCGACTTACCCCCACAGGCGTAAATCTGGTTGTGAAAAAGCCGCTCATTGAGCGGCTTTTTTTCTAAGTGAAGTTTATCGGCGATGACGCTAACGACAAATTTAACAATCGATTTTTACGTTACCTTTCATCCCCCTTCGGCTATCTCGCAGCAGCGCACATCAACGCCTTAGCGCTGAAATACCGGCGCCGCGTGAAATAGCGGCCTATCCTGCTTGAGCCCGCCTTTAAAGCAAGCGGCAATTCGCCTTTGGTCGGGCAACCGCTAAAGGGCGTTTACGCAATACGCGATTTTTTGCGCACCGCACGATTTATGGACGTGCCGTATAAGCAGCCTGATGTATTTCCCATCAGCACTCAAAATGCGGCGCGCGCCTTTTATTAGATTGACGATACCGACTCGGCGCTCGCGCACAAATTTGCAGTGACCTGCTTTGCCACTTATTTTGCTGAAGGCGTTGACATCACTAGCGCTAATAAAATCGCCGAAATCTGCAGACGCGTTGGTCTCCACTCCGATGAAGCACTCGCCGCCATCACGAGCCTAGAAATTAAGGATCGGCTTAAACGTGAAGTGGAGGAATCGCTATGCGCTGGTGTATTCGGCTCACCGTTTTTTATTGTCGATGGCGAGCCATTTTGGGGTGGCGACAGTCTGGATCAGGTTGCAGCGAGGTTGGAGACTGGCGGATTCTAAATTTGAATTACCAATATCGGCGGGCAGTTTCGAGCAAATATGGCTCAAAACACCTGCCAATATTAGTGTTTTGCTATTTAATGTCAAACTAATCGCGCAGCACACGTTCCACTAATTTCACATACGCTTTTTGCGCGTCTTCGATGGATGTGCCCTTGAGTTTTGTCCACGCATCAAATTTTGCGCGCCCTACAAAATCGGTAAAGCCTGGCTTATCACCAGTCACATCACCATCGGTGGCCTGTTTGAAGTGCGCGTAAAGACGCAATTTCATGTCGTTTCCTGGGTCAGTTTTGGCTTTGGTTACATCTTTAACAGCCTTTTCAAACAGTTTTTTTGCGTCCGACATGGCGTTTTTTCCTCGATAGTTAGTTTTTTTAATAAAAATTTGTCCTACACATACCTTTCTTAGGGGCGTTTTCGAGTTGCACAGTCATGGCTATTACCGCTAAAGTAGGTTTACGTTGGTATTAGCAACTTTATCCGAAACAGTTTTGCCCTGCAATTGGCTTCGACGAATTGAGCAACAAAAGCGTATTTTGAGGCGGCATCATATGTGGAGATATGGTGCTTTTTTGACAAAGCGACATTAAAAAAAAGAACGCATATGCCGAGCATCCCAAGCCTTCCCTCGTTTTCTTCAATATCGGTCCTTGGTCGAGAGCGCATGGCCGGCGTTGACACTGCATGGCTGCGCATGGAACACCCCACTAACCTGATGATGATTGTCGGGGTGATGATGTTCAAAGACAAAATCAGTTTGCCAAAATTTAAGTCAACACTTGAAGATCGCTTTCTCACCTTCAAGCGGTTCAAGCAAAAAGCAATTCAAGATCCAACCGGTGCATGGTGGGAAACGGACAAAAAATTTGACCTCACCAACCATGTCAAAAAAGGCAAGCTTGCAGGGCGCGGCGGCAAAGAAGAGCTAGAAAATTTCGTCTCACAATTGGCGAGCGAGCCGCTGGACTTCACCAAACCACTTTGGCAATTTCATTTGATTGAAAATTACCTTGGCGGCTCGGCCTTGGTTTCACGCATTCATCATTGCTACGCCGATGGCATCGCACTGATATCCGTCATGCTCTCACTCACCGGCGAGACGCCAGAGGCGAGTCTCATAAAGCCAAAGAAGGCCGAAAAACGTCCTAAAGATGAAATGGATTTTTGGACTTCCGTTTCTAAACCGATGGCATCCGTCATGTCAGGCGCAATGAAGCTCACCCGTGGATTGGTCGAGCAAGGCTTAGAAATCGCCAAAGACCCCTCCACCATGCGCGAATTTGCCACCAAAGGCGTTGAGCTCGCCGAGGAGCTTCGCAAAATTGCGATGATGCAGCCAGACACCCAAACCCGCTACAAAGGCTTACTCAGCCGCGAGAAGCGGGTAGCGTGGTGCGAGCCCTTGCCGCTCGCCGAAGTCAAAGTGGTAGGCAAAGCACTAGGCGCATCGATCAATGACGTGCTTCTCGCCACCGCCGCTGGCGCCCTACGCGATTACCTGCAGCGCAATAACGATAACCCAGACGGTGTCGAGCTACGCGCAATTGTTCCCGTCAACTTGCGTCCAGTTGAAAAAGCCAACGAACTCGGCAATCAATTCGGCTTGGTCTTTGTTGACTTGCCGGTAGGCACAGAAGACCCCCTCGAGCGGCTTGAGCTAGTGCGTTCGCGCATGGGCGCACTCAAAGGCTCATCGCAGCCTATCGTTGCATTCGTGCTACTTTCAGCCGTAGGCTTAGGCCCTAAAATTTTGCAGGATCAAATCAGCGGGCTTATTGGCCGCAACGCCAGTGCAGTCATGACAAACGTGCCCGGCCCACAAAAGCCACTTTATTTGGCAGGCAGTGAGATCAATGAAATTGAATTTTGGGTACCGCAATCAGGCGGCATCGGCATGGGATTATCGATACTCACCTACAATGGCCGTGTACAGTTTGGACTCATCACCGATAAAGGCTTAGTCCCCGACCCGCATAACGTCATCGACAAATTTGCCGATGAATTTGAAAAACTCGTCATGCTCACGTTAATGGGCCCGTACGGCCCAGAATATGAAGAAGAACTCGCGGCCTTGTTTGGTAAGCCCGTTGGTAAACCTAATGGCGAACCCGATAGCAAACCTACAAGCACGACAAAAAAAGCAAAGCCTAAAAAGTAAAATGGCGCGTAAAATAACGAGTCATATCGAATACGGGGCCGACCTGGTTTCGACGTGGGCATCAAAGCAGAACCGTGCATACCGAGGGGCAGAGTACCTCGTAAATACAACTGCAAAACAAATAGTCGCAAACGACCAAAACTACGCACTAGCTGCCTAAAAAACAGCCGCGCTCTCAACTGATGGGCCTCAACGTCAGGTTTCACAAGATGCACGAGAGTCATTAACGAGGACCGCGTTTTGCCGGGTGACTTGGTAAAACGTTAAATTAAGGTCACTAGCGCTTGAGCAGCCCGACCATTGGCGTCTTTGGGGCAAAATCAAATAATGGAATCTAAGTATGTAGATCGGCCTGTAGAGGGCTTGCGGACGCGGGTTCGATTCCCGCCGGCTCCACCA
>Ga0105049_10000283_pt1 | contig 53016 bp, 50 predicted proteins | sample MAT06_FD_78087 | JGI IMG/M metagenome (GOLD analysis project Ga0105049, IMG submission 78087) | Freshwater microbial communities from Lake Fryxell liftoff mats and glacier meltwater in Antarctica - MAT-06 | ecosystem: Environmental > Aquatic > Freshwater > Ice > Liftoff microbial mat | place...
CGCACTGGCCGTACACCACCCATCCTGCCGCTATGACCAACCCACGGCTTCATCTCGTGCTTCGGACTTCGAGTCGCACCGCGCCACGCACCGCACTTCGTGCCGCACGTCGTGCCGCACGTCGTGCCGCTGCAATCGTCGGGCTGCTGCCTGCCGTTGCACTTGGCGCCCAAGTTCGTCCGGCACGCGCCGCGGCACCGCCCGCGAACCCGGATGTCTTTCTCGTCCCGCTCTCAACGGCCGGTGGCGTGGTGAAGGTCGGGGTCCCGGCGAACATCACGCGACGCGAAGGCTACGACAATCAGCCGTCGTTCAGTGGCGACTCACGCGCGGTGTTCTTCACATCCCATCGCGGCGACGGGCAGAGCGACATCTATCGCTACGAGCTAAGTACCGGACTCGCACTCCCCGCACGCAAGACCGTGCCGGAGAGCGAGTACTCCGCCTTCCCCACGCGCGACAACAAAGCCCTCACGGTCATTCGCGTCGAAGCCGATTCAACGCAGCGCCTGTGGCGGATGCCGCTCGACGCGGCCGCGCCGTCGGTGATGTTCCCCGATATCAAGCCGGTCGGCTACTTCGCGCAGGCCGATGACTCCACCTGGGCGCTCTTCGTACTCGGCGCACCGGCAACGCTGCAAGTCGTGCACACCGGACGGCCCGGCGGGGACGTCGTCGCACACAACATCGGTCGATCGCTGCATCGCATTCCCGGCACCGCGCGCGTGAGCTACGTGCAGATGGGTGGCGCCACGTGGTACGTGATGATACTCGACCCGAATACCAAAAAAATCGACACGCTGACCCGAGCATTGCCGGGAAGTGAAGACATGGCGTGGATCGATAGCACAACCATCGTGGCCGGGCAGGGATCGAAGCTGTTCTCGTTCCGTCGCGGCGACAGTGAATGGAAGCAGCTCGCTGACTACTCCTTCGCCAACATCTCGAGCATCACCCGACTCGCGGTGAGTCCGAGCGGAACGTGGCTCGTACTCGTCGGCGATCTCAAGCCGCGCGTGACTGTCGCTGCGCGCACTGTGTACGTCGACAAGATCGATCCGAAAGCCGTAATGCGCGGCGTGCAGATTCTTGCCGCCGATTCAATGGAAGGGCGCATGACCGGCTCGGTGGGTGGACTACGCGCCGCCCAGTGGATCGCCGAGCAGTACAAGGCGGCCGGACTCACCCCGGTGGGCGATTCAGGGACCTATTGGCAGCATATCCCGCTGCAGACCGCCCCGCCGATTCCCGGCGCCGACCCACAGACGGCGCCGCGCGCTGTACGTCCGCGTCCAGTCGACTCATGGGCAGCGTGGAATCTGATTCCGCCCGCACAACAGCTACGCAGTGCGAACATCGCCGGAATGATCCGCGGCAGCGATCCGGTGTTGCGCAATGAAGTCGTGCTGGTCACCGCGCACTACGATCACATCGGTATCGGTCGCGCGGTTGACGGTGACTCGATCAACAATGGGGCCGACGACGATGCGTCCGGCAACATTGCGCTCATCGAAATGGCGAAAGCGCTGCGCAACGGACCGCGCCCGAAACGCACCATCATCTTCATGGCGATCACCGGTGAAGAAGTCGGTGGCTTCGGTACCCGTTGGTACATCGCGCATCCGTTATTGCCACTCGAAAAGACCGTCGTCGATCTCAATGTCGAGATGATCGCCCACCCCGACTCCATCGCGGGTGGATTCGGCAAAGCGTGGCTGACTGGCTACGAACGCTCGACCATGGGCGACCTCCTCGCCGACAACGGCATTCCGCTCACCCCGGACATGCGACTCGGCCAGCGTTTCTTCGAACGCAGCGACAACGTTGCGTTTGCGCGCATCGGCATTCCCGCGCATTCGATCTCGTCGTTCAACCTCGCGACGCCATATCACATTCCGAAAGACGAAGCGTCAACGATCGACGCGGATCACATGGCGCAGGTGATTTCGGCGACGGCGAAAGCGCTGCGGCTGCTGGCCAATGGGGTGAAGCCCGAGTGGCATCCCGGTGGTCGCCCCGAGGCACCTGCAGCACGCGCGCCGCGTTAAACTGCACGTCAGACTACGCGTCAACGCTGAGCGGTGATGGTCGTCTGGTTCATGGCAACGTTTGCATTGTCTCTTGCAGGAGCATGGTGATGTCACAGCAGATCATTCGAACGAGTTCGGCACGCTCCATCGCACTCCTCGCAGGCCTCAGTGCGACGTTGTTCCTTGCGGCGTGCGGCGGCGATTCGGGGAGCGTCACGCCTCCCCCAGTACAAACACCAACCATTACGCGTGTCGATGTCAGCGCGCCAACTGCGACGATCCTCGCGCAGCAGACCGTGCAGCTGTCGGCGATTGCACGACTGAGCGACGGTTCGTCGAACGCATCGCCCAACGCCACGTGGAGTACGAGTTCGGCCGCCGTCGCAACGGTCAGTGCAGCAGGGCTGGTCACTGGCGTAAGCGCGGGTACGGCAACGATCACGGCGAGCGTTGGTACGGTAACGGGAACCGTCGCGATCATCGTCACCTCCTCAGCCGGCGTGCTGGCCACCGTTGGCGTAACGCTGCCCGACGCTGCCCTGCAACTCGCGCAGAGTACGCAGGCCGCCGTTGCTGGCCGGGACGGGCTTGGTGCGAATGTCGCGCTCGGTTCGCGGCCCATCACATGGTCGTCGAGCAGCGTCGCGGTCGCGACGGTCACGGCGACCGGCGTTGTCAGTGCGGTCGGTATTGGAACCGCGAACATTCAGGTGTCGGTCGTTGACGGTGCGAACACGCGCACCGCGTCTGCCATGCTCACGGTCACCGGAATTCCCGGCGCTCCAACGACGACAGACGTGGTGATGCCCGGACTGACGTTCAGTCCGTTTCAAGCGCTCGTGAAGCAGAACGGCACCGTGCGTTTCATCTTCCCGGCCCTCATTCACAATGTGATCTGGGACGCTCGCCTGGCGGGGCAACCGGCTGCACCAGCCGATATCAACACGATCAGCAACGCGACCGTGTCACGGACGTTTCCGAACGCGGGTGTCTTCAACTACAAGTGCACGCTGCATCCCGGCATGGACGGCACAATCATCGTCTCCCCGTAGCCGTTCATACCTTTAGCGGCTAAGGCGATCAGCGCCTACGCAATCGCCCGCTGCACTTGATTTCGACCAATGCGGCGGGCTTGGGTAGCGCTGTGACGGACAGCGTAGCCCGGGCAGGCGGATTGACGCGGAAATACTCCACGTACACTGCGTTCATCGCTGCATAGTCCGCCATGTCTTTCAGAAACACGGTGCACTCGGCGACATCCGACATCGTCCCGCCGGCCGCCTTCATCGAGGTCTGGATGTTTTCGAGCGTCTGCCGTGTCTGCACCCCGACGCCACCTGCGACAATGTCCTGCGTTCCCGGCTTGATGCCGGTCATTCCGGACACGAAGACGAGGTCTCCGTCGCGGATCGCGACCGAGTAAGCCGGAACCAGTGGCGAAATGCCAGCTGGGTTGATCACCTGCCGATCGGTCGACGCGACCTTCCGGGAGGGAATGACGATTGGCTCAAACCACTTCGGGTCGATGACGCGACTTGTTGGCGACGACGCGGTGACCCCATCATGGAACCGCTTTCGATCGGTGGCTGTTGGCTCCAACCAAGGCGATGTTCGGGCGCAACCCTTCCATCTCGCGCTCGAGATAATTCATCGAACCCATGGCCGGCACTTCATGTCCGCCAATGCGAATGATGTACGCGAGATTGCCGCCTTCGACGTACTGGTTGCGACGGAGGGGCGCCTGCAAGCCCCGAGGTGCAGTCCCGACAATTCCACGCGTGTTGTTGAAGTAGTGCTTTGCGTCGAGTGCGCTGTGGATGTTTGGCACCACGCGAATTGAGATGTCTCCAAACGCGTAGTCTTCGCCTCCCACGACAGTAATGATGCTGCTGTCGCCCACCCCGTAGGCGCGCACCAGATTTGCGGCGGTCTCGTGGCCCAGGACGGTGGCGCCGGTCTTCCGCGAGATGTATCCCGCATCGAGCGCATGATCCGGGTGACCATGCGTGATGAGGATGTAGTCTGCGCGCTTGACGTGTGCGTTGATCAGCGCCGTGTCGGCCGGGTACAGCGCCCCCGGGGCGATGTCAGGCGCTGGGCCCGTGCTGGTCCAGCGCGCGAACTGCGTGAGGAACGGGTCAACGAGGACGATGGTGCGCCCGTCGGTGATTTCCCATCCGGCGTTGCCGAGGTAAGTGAGCCGAATCTCGCCGGTCTGGAGTGCTGCGACCGGCGCGGCCGGCCGTGCCTGAGCCGAGGCGGCGCTCGTGCCGCCGCAGGTGAGCAGGAAGGCAAGTGACAGCACATAGTAAGATTTCATGGCAAGCTCAGCGCGGGAGTGAAGAACGCTTCATCGATAGCGCAGCGGATGGGCAGCGGCCCACCGGTCCCGACGCGAAATACAGCAAGTTTGGAGCGTCTGATCTCGTGACTGCGATATTAGGTCTTTCATCGTTGTCGAAGTCGCCGACTGCGATACCGTACGCGGTGCCTTTGCTGTCGCCGACCGAGACCGGTGTGAACGTCCGACCCGACCCGTCGTTGAACCAGACGGTCGATGGCGCGTAGATGTTGCCGACGATGAAATCAGCCTTGCCGTCGCAGTTCGGATCGCCCACGGCCAGCGCGTACGGGACCACGGACTTGTCGCCAATCGGCACCGGCGTGTCGAATGTACCGTCGCCCGCGCCGTAGCAGATGGCCACGCCCGATCCCTCATCGATCGTCACCACGTCCACCTTGCCGTCGCCGTTGAAGTCCGCGGCCTCAGCGATGCGCATGCGCGCGCTGGCGGGGCCAAACGGAATGCTTCTCAGGTGCGCGAGGTCCGCTCCTTTCGCACCGAAGTACAACCGGCTTCGGCCCCCGTTGCGGTGCGGCACCAACAGGTCGAGGAATCCGTCGCTGTTGAAATCGGCGGCCGTGATCGTGGTGGAGGGTTCCGAAGAAAATGCGATGCAGTCGCCCGCAAACGTCCCGTCGCCTTTGTTGAGACAGATGTAGTTCGCGAATGGCTCGCGGGTGGCGCGGTTGGCGGCGATGATGTCCGGCTTGCCGTCACCATTCATGTCCGCGACGGTGGCGTTGCGCCCTTGCCATTCAGGCTTGCCGTAGCTCGATCCCGCACTGAAGTGCCCGGTACCATCGTTGAGGTACACGAGCTTGGGACTTGGCGCGTCGTTGCTGATCACGACATCGAGATCGCCATCGCCATCGAGGTCAACCAAGCGACCCGAGTACGACTTGTCCGACGCGGCGCCCCAATCGTATGACTCGCGAATACCTCCGCGACCGTCACCGATCAAGACACGGTCCACCAGTGGCCAGTGGCGCCCTTTGGCGAGGACGATGTCGAGATTCCCATCGCCGTCGAGGTCTCCGAAGCAGGCATTCGCCGTCGATGCCGCCAGACTGCCGCGGAGTGACGATTCCGTGTGTGAGCGAGCACGATCGCTGGTTGTAAACAAGAAGGGGACCCGCCATGGGTCCCCTTCTCCGTGTTCACACTGCGAATGGACTCAAGGCTTCGTAACGCCACGAATCTTTGGCGTGAAGCTCGGGAAGACGATGCCGAGGTTCGGATTGCCAAGTCGGTTTTGCACAACTTCGGCCAGAATGTCGCGGTGGTCGAGTGTAACGCGAAGATCCTGTCCGTTCTCGAGATTCTCGCGTGCCAGACCGGGCCAGCCGTTGGTCATGACTTTGCCGCCGGCGATTTTTTTACCCATCGCGAAGGCAACGTTGCCACGACCATGGTCGGTGCCACGATTGCCGTTCTCGCGCGCATTCCGACCAAACTCCGACACGACAACCACCGTGACGCCGTACGACGTGGTGCCCTGAATGACGTCGGCGTAAAACGCGGCGAGCGCACCTGAGAGGTCGAGCATCTTGCCGTGCATATAGCCACCGTCGAGTGTGGCGATTGGCCCCTGAGCCGCGTGCGTATCCCAGCCGCCGTTGAACGCGTGAATGGCTTCGATACCCACGTCTGCCTTGATGAGCGCCGCTGCCGACTTGAGCGCGTTGCCGAAACCCGTGCTCGGGTACACCGCGCCATTCGCCGGCGCATACCCGACGAAGTTGATGAGCTGCAGCAGCGACATCGTGTTGGTGGTGTCGAGCGCGTTCGAACTCACCGGATCGTTGGCCGTCGCGTAGTTCGAACCCAGCCACTGCGATCGCGCCACGCCGGTCGCGTTGCTGCCGCCGACCGCCGCATTTGCCGGATTCGGAACGGGGAGCGCCCTCGGTGCACCGGCAAGCGTCTGCGGCATGCCGGTGGTCAAGCCAAGTGCGCGCAGCGGCGCATTGCTGCGAATGGGAGTGGATGTCGCGAGGTGACGCCCCAGCCAACCAGAGGTGAGGCTCGCGTCTGCGGGCTTGCCCACTTCCATGTAGCGCTGCGCATCGAAGTGCGAGCGTGACGTGTTCACTGAACCGGTGGCATGCGCGACGAGCAGGTCACCCGCAGCGTAAGCGGGCATCAGCGGTGTCATGCCCGGTGCGAAGCCAAAGAAGTTGTCGAGCGCAGTGAGCTTGGGCCCGTTGCCCGCAGCGTCGGGGCGCGCAATCGCGATGGTCGGACGACCGGTGTAGTAGTCCGGATCGCCGAACGGCGCGACCAGCGACATGCCATCAACACCACCGCTCAGAAAGACAGAAAGGATGATGTCTCGGCTGGACGATGACGTCTGCGCCAGCACCACACTCGGCAGCCAGGTCGGAAGCATCGCGGCGATACCGACCCCCGCTGCTGTCGTCAGAAAGTCGCGACGTGCGAGCGAATGGTACTCTGTGCAAGCGTTGTCGAAATGTTCGTCTGTCATGCGTACCACCCGTAGGACGGTGAGAAGACTCGAGCGGTCGACATCAGAACCACTGGAACTGCGTGGCGCTCGCTGCGAGCGACAACGTTTCACGGACGCGCGCATCACTGTACGTCCCAGCCTTCAGGTACGTCGCGAGTTGTGTCTTGAGTACCGCGGGCATCTCACCGCCAAACATGCGCGTCGCAATCTGCGCAACCACACCATCCGCCGTGTCGGGCATGCGGAACGGCGCAGTGCTGATCTGCGTCTGCGCGGCGACGTTGCGGTTGGCGAGATCGGCCATGAAGCTCCAGCGGCCAAGCACGAGTCCACTCCACCAGTCAATGCGATCGGGGTACCCGTTGGGCTGTTCCCAATAGAAGATCGGCTGCCCCATCTGATCGGCACGTTGACGGACCGAGCGGATGTTCGTCACCTGCGCGCCCATTCCTCGTAGGCCCGACGCTGCGAGGTGGAACGGCCGCTTGTACTTCGCCGGCGACGCCATGAGGTTGGTCGCCGACAGGATCGTGCGGACCATGGTGCTGATGTCCCCGTTAGATGACAGGTACGCCGCCGCCGTGGCATCAACCACCGCCTGGGGCGGCGTGTAAGCAAGGAGCCACCGCGCCATCTTGAGCGCGATGTACTTGGCCGTGTTTGGATGATCGACGAGCATCTGAATCGCGGCCTCACCTTCGGCCATCTGCGTCGCTGCAGGCGTGGTGGCCACCATGGCCGGGAACGCGCGCCCGAGGAACATCTTGGCGCCGCGATCGTGCATGTTCGGGTCGAACGCGAAGTTGCCGGGGCCCTGAGTCGTCCAGCCGGTCAGAATTCGCGAGAGTTCGGCGACGTCCGTCTGCGAGTAGCCCGCATCCACCCCGAGCGTGTGGAGCTCCATGATCTCGCGCGCGTAATTCTGATTTGGCGTCGGCGTCCGGCTGCGATTCTGGTCGAGGTAGACCAGCATCGCGCCGCTCTTGGACGTCGCCTTCAGCAGGGTTTTGAAGTTGCCGATGGCATTCGCGCGAATGACATCGCGATCGTCAACGAGCTTGATGAAACCGACCTTGTTCAGACTGATGGTAAAATGATCAGTCCAGAATTCGACCATGCGTTCTTTCAATTGCCGCTTCGAAAAGGCGGCACGGTACAGGGCCGAATCGCTCAGCGAGTTGGCGACTTCGTTGTTGTCGCCGAAAGCCGCGAGCTGCGCCGGCGTCATCACGGTGACCGGCAATCTCGCGGCCAGCGCCGTGTCCAGCGCGCTATCGTCTATACGGTCGGGATTGAGATGATAGTCCAGATAGCCAGCGTACCCAAGCCCGCGCGCGATCGTGACCTCTTCCGTGGTCAACCCCATCGTGATGCGACGGACCAGACGCAGCACCGGATCTTTCCATTCAACCGATGCGTCCTGTTTTGAACCGGCCGGCGCGGTAGGACCGAAAGGACTAGTCCGCCCCTTTGATGACTGCGCTTCGACCGTGCGGGTGGTCGCAAGTGCCGCAGCGGCACCAGCACCCATCGCGAAGAAGCGTCGACGACTAGGGGTGGAGTCGATCGCGTCCGCCACTGCTTCCGCGTCCTGCTCCATCGTGTCCGAATCGAGATTCGTTCGCATCCGTGTACCTGTTCACGTGGCTGGCCGTCGCGCGCCGAGGGGGTGGGGCGGGTGCAAAGAAAACGCCGACAAGGCTAGAGCTCGCCGTTAATTCCCTTATGAATTGTCGGCCTTCAGACTGAGTCTGTCAACGCTGGTACCTCACAACCCAGCGTAACATCGGGACTGAGTCGTCACTTGGTGTCACGAGCCAGCCGATTGACGTACGAAAGGCGAAAGCCAAACGGCACGCCGAACCTTGCGCCGAAAGGTCGCATGCCGTCAATAGACGATCAAAGCGAACGGGCGTTAATTCCGTAGATCGCCTGAAGCAGGGCGAGTGCCACAAAGCCGACGAGTCCGCCAAATCCCAGAATGAGGAGAGGTTCCACCAGTGTGACAGCCCGGCTCACCGCACGCTGTACGTCGCTGTCGGCAGCAGTCGCTGCACGTGACGCCAGCATCGGCAAATCGCCTCCGACCTCGCCCGCATCCAGCAATCGCACGGCGAGCGGGGGGAGTGCTCCCTCGAGCGCGCGGGCCAGCGTGCCGCCATCGCGGACACGCGACTCAGCCGCGGCGAGTTCGGCGTTCAGCTGCCCATTGGTGACAACCGCGCGAGCGAGCGACATCGCGGTCAGCAGGCCAACCCCTGACCGGAGCGCCACGGACAACGTCCCGGTATACGCGGCACCGCCGCGGGTGCGTTCGAGCGCGCCAATGACTGGGATGCCGAGCAACGTGGCGTCCCAGCGACGCCGCATTGCGGGGTCAGCCATCGCACGGCGCCAACCAAAGACAGCGAGAGCCGCGGCGAGAAGCAGTGCCCACCACCCGTGCGTGACCACGGCGCTCACCGCAATCAGCGCGCGGGTGCTCAGCGGGAGCGTGCCGCCGCCTTCCTGAATGAGCGCCGCAAACCGCGGCACGACGACCAGCAGAATGACCGTCACGCCGATGATCGAAGCGATGCCTAAGATGGCCGGGTAAATCAGCGCCGATTGCAGCCGCGTGCGGACCGCATCGCTGCGCTCGAGGTGATCGGCGAGCAGCGAGAGCGATGCGTCGAGTGTTCCAGAAGCCTCTCCGGCCGAGAGCGTCGGTGCGAAGTACGCCGGGAACAGGGATTGCGATGCGACGGCGCTCGACAGCGACTGACCGTTGCGCACGGCATCGCGAATGGTCGCGAAACTGCGCTGAGACGCCTCGTCGGGGGCCTGATTGGCCGCGTAGGTGAGCGCGCGATCGAGCGGTACGCCGGCCGAGATCAACGTCGAAACGGCGCGGGTCACAATCGCGAGATCGCGTGCCGAGGTGCGTGAACGCCACGCCAACCAGGATCGCGGTGATGCCGACGTCTCGACCGTTTGCTCGGGCGGTTGGCTTGCCCGCTGGGTCAGGGCCAGCGTGAGTGTGGTCACCCACAGCGCGCGTCGACGGAGCGCATCGATGGCTTCCCGCTCTGACGGGGCGTCGATCTCACCGACGACGGACGCTCCGTTCGCGTCCGCCGCCTCGTAGCGCCACCGCGGCGATTCACCCATGGCGGGCGAGTCTCATGGCAGCCTCATGGCGCATCGTCTTCACTCACCACGCGTGCCACTTCTGCCACCGTCGTGTGCCCCTCGGCGACCAACCGCCATCCGTCGTCGCGCAACGACGCCACACCGCGCGCGCGTGCGGCACTGCGCATGGCCTCGAGCGATGCACCGGCAACGAACTGCGCACGCATTGGTTCGTCCAACACCAGCAGCTCCGAGATCGCCGCACGACCGCGATAGCCCGTGCCCGCACACTCCACGCATCCGTCGCCTGACCGAACGCGCGTGATATGCGCAAAGGCGATACCCAGCAGTGCGCGCTCGTCACTGCTCGGCGCGCGCCACGTGGCGCACGACTCGCACACCGTGCGCACGAGACGCTGCGCGAGCACGCCGTGCAGGGTGGCCGCGAGCAAGTAAGGCGCGACACCCATTTCGACGAGTCTTGGCAGCGCGCCCGTGGCGTCGGTCGTGTGCAACGTGCTCAACACCAAATGGCCCGTAAGCGCAGCTTGCACGGCGATCTCCGCCGTTTCTGCGTCGCGCATTTCACCAACCAGGATCACATCGGGATCGTGACGCAGAATTGCGCGGAGGGCATTCGCAAAGCCAAAGCCCGCCTTCACATTCACCGGCAGCTGCACCACGCCATCAAGGCGATACTCCACCGGATCCTCGACGGTGACAACCTTCACGCCAGGCGTACTGCGTTCGGCCAACGCGGCGTACAGTGTTGTCGTCTTTCCCGATCCCGTGGGCCCGGTCACCAACACGAGCCCCGAGCTGCGGGCGAGCATGCGTGTCAGCTGCTCAAGAACTGCGGGCGCCATCCCGAGCGCCGAAAGACTACGGGTCTCGGCGCCGCTGCTGCCACCGCCGTCGAGCAGTCGAAGCACCAAGCTCTCGCCATGCAAGGCCGGCAACGTCGACACGCGGATGTCGAGCTCGCGCGCGCCCACACGCACACGTGTGCGACCATCCTGGGGTAGCCGGCGCTCCGCAATATCGAGCCCGGCCAGTACCTTGAGCCGCGAGATGACGGCCGCCTGAAAACCGCGCCCCAACTGCTGCGCATCGTGCAGCACGCCATCGAGACGGAGTCGGATGCGAAGGCCGCTCTCCACCGATTCGACATGAATGTCACTCGCGCCCGCACGTACGGCTTCCGCGAGCATGGCGTTCACGACCTGTACCACGGGCTCGCGACTGGCGAGTGCGCGCAGGTCATCCAGCGACTCCGCGCCTTCACCGCGTAGCGGATCGTCACCGGTGCCCGTCGTGCCATGCCCGCGCGGCGAAGAGACGAGTGCGGCACGAATGTCTGCAGCGGGGAAGGGAACCGTGCGTACCGGCGCACCGATGGCGCGTGCAAGCGCGTCCGACACGAGTGGTGGCAACACACCGTCGGCAGCCACGAGTGCTGCGCCATCCTCGAGCGCAAGCGGCAGCACCGCGTACTCCTCGAGCCAGCGCGCCGGCAAGCGCAACGCCAGCTCGCCAGCAGCCGCTGCTCGCAGATCGCGTGCGTCGCTCACGGCGTCTGTTGCTCCTCGTGCTGCTCGCTTCCTGGCGGTGGCTTCTTCACGAGCGGCGTACCGTCGAGCGCGCCCGGCGAACGACCCTCCATGCTCCTGCGCACCTTCTCGCGGATGGCATCGGCATCGGCGTCAGTGCGTATGAGATACGGCGTCACAAAGATCGCGAGTTCGGTGCGCTGACGACTCACGGTCTGCCGCTTGAACAGCGCGCCAAGTACCGGGATATCCATCAGGAACGGAATCCCTTGATCCTGCGTGGTGCGTGTCTCGCCGATCAGCCCTGCAATCACAACGGTCTGGCCGTCGCGCAGGATGGCGCGGGTTGACGCTTCACGCGTGGAAATGATGGGCGCACTCAAAGCCGCGCTCACCGTCGTCTGCGTCAACGAACTCACTTCCTGCAGCAGCTGTACTGACACATAGCCATCGTCATTGATCGTCGGGATGATCGAAAGCTTCGTGCCGACGTCCTGGTACTGCACGGCGCGATCGATCGACACGTCGTTCCCCAGTCGTGTTGACGAAATGAACGGGACTTTGCTGCCGACAAGAATCGTCGCTTCGCGGTTGTTGGCCGCCACAATTTCCGGCGTGGATAACACCCGCACGTCACTCGTTGACGCAATCGTGCGCAGCAGTGCGCGCACCGCTGTCCCATCGAGGCGTACCACGCGCAACAGCGCTGAGGTTGAGCCGGCATCGGGAATCTCCGGATTGCCGAACTGCGCAGTCACGTCGCCGCCGCGATTGATCGCCGCCCAATCCAGCCCGAACTCGCTGCCGCGCCCCAGCGCGATCTCGGCGATTGTCACCTCGAAGAGCACCTGCGCCGGTCGGATATCGAGTGCGTCGATCGTCTCGCGCAGCAGTGGATAGTTGGGCGGCGCGGTGCGGATCACGAGCGCATTTGTTGGCGCGTTGGCCACGATCGTGGTCCGGCCAACGAGGAGCCCTGCGGCAGAATCGCGCGGGCTTTGCGCGGGTGTTGCTGGTTGCGTCGCGGCGGTGCTTGCACCGTTCGGCGCCGTGTTGCGGATACGAAACGTTTCGGCATCCCGCTGGCGGAACGAATCGAGTGCCCGCGACAACGACCGGTCGGCGATCGAGCCCGACGTATTGCCGGCGACCTGAATGCCGAAGAGCTGGCCGAGTGCTCCGGCAAGGTCGTTGGCGGATGCGTACTTGAGGTTCACGACGTAGGTGCGAAGCCCCGACTCGCCGGCAGGTGCCGCGTCGAGTTTGCGCAGTAGATCGAGATAGCGCGCGACGTTCACCCCGCGGTCCGTGATGAGCAGTGCGTTCGAACGTGCGACCGCTTCGATGCGCGCGCCCTTCGACATGATCGCCCGTAGCGCGTCGGCGCCTTCGTCCGCACGGATGGACAGCAGCGGCACCAACTGCGAGACGAGCCCGAGTGGTGGCGGATCTGGGATATCAAAGCCCGTGCGCAACGTCCCCGTGGCCGGCGCCTTTTCGCTCGGCATCACCTGCGACACGTTCCCCTTGTTCACCAGCATCAGATCGTGCGATTCGAGCAACGACTCCAGAATCGCCTCGAGATCACCCGGCTTGAGTGCGGCTACCGTCGAAAACGTAACGCGCGCGTCAGGTATGTCGGAGACAACCACAGTTCGACCGAGCATCGATGCCAGCGTTCGAATGACGTCAGCGAGTCGTGCGTTCGCAAAGTCGAGCGTGGTACCGGCTGGTTGGGCGGCAGGCGCCCTCGCACTCTGCTGTGCAACCGCAGCAATTGGACGCGCAAGGAGTACAAGGGCGACCAGCGCAATCGCCTTGAACGGCAGCGTTCCAATGGCGTTCAGCGCTCGCAATGGTCGCTCGGCTTGAGGCGCATAGCGACCGAGTGGCAGCGCGCGGCAGGGTAGTGAAATCACGGCAGATTCTCGAGGGAGTCGGGCGACGTGCGTGCGACGAGACGCAAGGTGCGCGATCCGGTGGATGAAGCGAGAACGACACGGTCGGCTGAGATGGAAACCACGCGATAGCCACCGCGACGATCTCCGATATCGAGCAGCTTCAGTACAGAGTCGGTGCCTGGGAGTTGCAGCAGAGCGCGTCTCCGTCCGTCCTGCGCGACGATACCGAAAAGGCGAGGCCCGTCGGTGACCGAGGCGATGTCGACTTGACCCGTCGGATCGTCCGTCATACCGGGTGCGTTTGGCGGCGTGCCGGTGGCTTCGGTACCCGGCGGTACGAACCGCGCGGTCGGTGCGCGTCGTGTCGCACTGAACAGATTCCCGGCAACGATCTGCACAGCAACCGGCCCTGTGACTGAATCGGTGACTGGAGACGGCGGTGCCACTCCGAAAGCTGGGATCACCGGCGCAACGGGATGCGAACCCTGCCCCGTGGGCCAGACGGCGACCAACAGCAGCACGAGCAGCACAGCGGCGACCAACAGCGCGCGTATGCGCGACCGGATGGGCCATCCGTTCCGCGGAGTGGCTATCGGACTATTCACCGTTTCCCCACGTCGCCGATCATTCGAGTACCACTGGCGCGCGCAACGACAGCGTCACCTGCAGCATGTCGGGCGCTCCGCGCAGCGCAGAATTCTGTTGCACCGTCAGTCGTTCGACATACACCACACGCGGTGCCCGCGCGAGATGATCGAGCAGTGCTGCCAGTCCGACGATATCGCAATACGCGGCCAGCGTCGCGGGAAGTGCTACTGCGCGTCCATTGGCGGAGGTGGACGGTGAGAGTGAATCAGCCGACCCGCCCAGCGCCAATTCCGCCGAGTTCACGTCCGCGCTGTTCTGTGCAACGTCCAGTCGGGTGACCACCAGATGCGATGCATCCGCTGCATCCTGCAGCAGCGACTGCAGCGAACTCGCCGCCAGCGCAGTCGACCGCGCGTGGAGCACGCGTCGATTGGTTGCGGCGAGTAGTCGCTCCTGCGCGGCCGCCGCCGACTCAAGCCGGCCACCGTTCGCGACCAGTCCAGCCAACGTGTCGGACTGCGCGCGCAACGCACGCAACTCCTGCGATCGCGTGTACCACTGCCTCGAGAACGGCAGGATCACCTGTGCCAGCACCAGACCGACCACGACGACGATCGCACCGAGGGCGATTACGCGTTGCTCGCGCTGCTTGGTCACGCTTGCCGGTCGAACGCTATCGGCCACTGCGCGCTCCCGGTGATGGCGACTTGGTCCGGAACGCGATGGAGAACGATTCCCGCTGCTTCCCGGCATCCAGAAAGCGCGTGCTTGCCGAAACGATGCGGACATCGGCGAAGTGCGCGTCGGCGTCGAGCAGGGGCACAATCCGTGGTGCATCCGTCGCGCTGCCATCAATCCGCCACACGGTACCATCCCACTCGAGGCGTTGCACGAATGCGTCTTTCGGCAGCAACGCGCCAAGGCGAGCGAGAATTGCGGATGGCGTCGTGCCGGAGCCGTTCAGCGAATCTGCGCTCGCGAGCAGCCGCTGCTCGGTCAGTGCGCGGTCGAGTCGCAGTGCGGCGCGTTGCGCTGGTGCCGCATCGGCAGTGAGCTGCGCAAGCTGCTGTTGCGCCTGCACCAACTCACTATCGCGCACCCGATTTCCGGCCCACGCAATCGCCACGACCGACGCGGCAATCAGTGCAGCCGACCGCCACGCGCGGGCAACGCGGCGTCGATCGAAGGTCGCTGCCGTCGTTGCATCCAACAGCTGGCTTGTGGTAGGTATCGAGCGCGAACTCAGCGCGGCGAGCAATACGCCGGACACATCGAGATCGCGCGTCGGCCCCGCTGCGGTATCATCGCCGGGTGTGGCAACGAACCGTCTCACCTCGCGGAGCGCGCCCTCTCGCAGCGTGACTGTTCCGCGCTCGCCGAGCACGGCATCCGCGTTGTACGCGCCGCTGTTCACGGCCTGCGCAATTGCCTGAGGGAGTGTCAGCACCGCATCAACTTTTCCCAGCTCGCTGAACGCCTGGACAAACGGCGTCAGGGCTCGCGCTTGCATCGCGAAAGCAAAACCGTCCTGCCAGGCGACGGCGATACTTCCCTCAATCGGGAAGTAGCGATCGGCATCGCGCAGCAACAGTGAACGTCGCGCCTGGGGCGCAAGCGGCGGCAGCTCTGGATAGGCAACTTCGAGAAAACCGAGACCTATCACCAGCACAACCGACGACGTTTGAGCCGATGCGCCGAGCGCGTCGCGCAATCGCTGCGCCCCATCTGGCGGAAATGAGGGATCCCACGCCACTTCCACCACGTTCGCACCCGTGCTCGAAGTCACTGCGCGAATGCGTGACGCGTCGAGCAGGATCGCTGTCGTTCCGCTCATCGACTCACCTCGCGCCAGCGCACCAGTCGCGTGCCATCCGGTGCGACGTCGTACACCGCTTGGATCTCCCGCGTGAGCGCATGTCCCCGCTGCCACCCACGGGCGATGAAGAGCAGTCTCGTTGGCCGATCTTCCAACGACCCCGACGCGGCCGCGAGCACCACCGACGATGCTGCTCGGCGATTCACCCGTCCGTCACCATCGACCGTCAATAACGGGGCCACGCGAGCAAGCAGCTTTTCGTCGAATCCAGGGATTTCGAGTAACTCGTCGAGCGCCAGAAACGGATGGCGCAGATGGGTCTGCGGCGCGCGTCCAAGCAGCACCTGACCGAGTGAGTCGCGCGCAGCCTTCTCCTCGGCGTCTCGGTTCATTGCACCGTTAGTCGGCAAAACGTCGCCCTGCACGCGAGACTCAATCAACAGCGCGAGCTGCCGTGCTTCGGCGTCTCCGGTTGCCGTTCGCAACACCATGGTCAGGCCGTCTGCCCCCGCCATGTTGATGTCGAGGCGCGCATTCACGTCCACAATGGTCACAGCAAAGACACCGTCAGCGAGCGTGTCCTGCATCAGCGGCGGAGCATCGGCTGACACGGGTTCGAGGGCGGCAAGAAATGCATCGGACTTCGTGCTGTCGCCGCCAAACGATGCCAGTGAGTCGTTCACAAACGCAGTTGCGGCAACAATGCCACTCTCGGCCATTGCGCGCGCCGTCGCTTGAGCGCGGCGGTTGGTCGTGACCTGTGCGCTGCCCCGTGCGGCACTGGCTGCGACTGCGGTGACTGACGCGAGCAGCACGACCGTCCAGAGCACGACGATGAGTGCGACCCCCGACCGTCGGCGGACACCCGGGCGCGAGTGCAGGCGTCCGACCACTTGGCTACCCATCGGCGTGCTCAGTGGCGTCCTCACTGACGCTCCGCGAGCGGCGAGAGCGCAACTACAAACGGCGCCGACGAGGATGAAGTGCTACCAATTTGCATCCCAACCAGCTCCGGGCGCGTGCGCACCACGGGCCAGTCGCTGCGCCACTGCGCCCGCTCGTCCGCGCGCGAGCTTTCCAGCACGCGCACGTCGAACTCGGCTACGTGAGACAACTCCATGTGCAACGGCGCAGCGGTGGCATCGCGACCGAGTGGCAGCGCATTCACGACAAGCGTCGTCGAATCCCGTCGCACCGATACACGCCACGGCGCGCCGGTGCCGAAAGGTTCTCGAACTCCCGTCGACAGAAACACCAGCGTGGGCATGCCCGCGCCATCGCGCTCGATCCGCAGCATCGGTTCGTCAACGGCATCGGAAGCCGGCGCATGGCGCAACATGTCGCTCAACAACGCACGCATCCGCGACTCAGCCTCCAGCTTGTGCTGGTGCGCCTCCACGCGCGCGCGCGCTGAGGTCGCCGCACCCAGTGCCGCCGCCGCAATGGCGAGCACGATCGCGGTGAGTGTGATCGCGACGATCACTTCGACAAGCGTGAAGCCATGTGACGTCGACTGGCAGCGCATCAATCCCGCTCGCGTACGTCGACGAGTGCGAGTCATCGCGCGGCGCCCACTGCGATCCGACCCGCCGCCATCGAACCCGCTGGCGTCGAACGAGCGACCGCTCCGTCGGAGGCCACGCGCGACGATCCGCCCCGACGCCCGATCAGCCGGCTGATCTGATACTCACCACCACTCGGCAGCGGCACAGTCACGTCAATGACGTCCACGCCGTCCCGCCACATGTGACGCGACACTCGGGGTGTGAAAGCATTCGGCGTGGACGTATTCGGCGCTCCGCGCTGAGGTGGCGCAGCGAATGCATCCACCACGTTCGCCTCCGCCGCTGCGGAAGCCAGTGCCGATTCGCCGACCGCCACCGCCTGCGTCCACTCCTCGCTGGAGCGCTGCAGTTCAACCGCGCCGCGCGAAAGGTCGAGGCAGGCAATTCCGACCAATGCCAGCACGATGAATGCGACGATCGATTCGAGCAGAGTCATAGTCTGCTCGCTACCGCGCGCCGAGGGTTCGCAATGCTGCCGGCCCGGCAACTGAACTCGTCCAGCGACAAGCCAGGGGGTCGTAGCTCCCATCGTGGGCGGCGTGATCGCCTGGCTGGCAACTCCCAAGTGCGTCGATGGTCAACACCACGGCGATGCCTGCGTCACTCGTGTCGGTCGCTGAAGATTTTTGAGCACCGCGTTTTGCGCCGCGCTTTGCCTCGCGACCTACGTTCCGCAGTCGGCCTCCGTCGATCGTGACACCGTCGTGCAATGTCACCAACGCCCAGACCCCGTCGCGGTCGATCCGCAGCCGCACGGGCTCGGCGCGTCGAATCGCCACGCGCCGCGCCGAGGCTACCACCGTCGCCGTCGGGTCATCGTCCGCACCGATTGCTGGCGGCGTGAGCGCCGGGAGGACCACTGCCGCTGTCACCGCGAGCAGCATAAGCACGACCAACAGCTCGATCAGCGTCACGCCGCGACGAGCCGAACGCGTCGAAGGCGTCGTTCGGGGCGCACCGCCAACTGGGGGGGATGAAATCGGTGAGGACACCAACGGCACAATAACGCCCGGGCTGCCAACTATCGATGACCCCGGACGACGAGGATGCCGCCATATCGCACATTTCTGCCCTGGATTTGTGTCGCGCCTGCTCTGGCGCGTGCGGGGAACGACGCGCGACCTTCCGGGGTTCTCGGTGTCGGATGGCACCAAGCCCTGATTTGGAGGAAGTTCGAGTGACCGAAGGAATCGTACCACAACACGCTGATTCACAGCCGAAAACCCAGATGCAACCGCAGTCCCGCCCAACGGCTCATCTCACTCGACGCTGGACGCTCGCCGCCGTGATCGGCATCGCTACCGTCGGCGGCGCCTTCCGCTCGGTGACGACGAACCGTGCCCCCGGGTGCGCGGACGACAACGCCGGCCTCACCCTCCCGGTCGGTTTTTGCGCGTCGATCTTTGCCGAAGGCCTCGGCGGGCCGCGCCACATGAGCGTGGCGCCCAACGGTGATCTGTTCGTCAACAGACAGAACCGGGCCCGGGGCGACACGGTTCAAGGCGGCGTGCTCGTGATGCGCGACACCAACCGTGATGGCAAGGCGGATCTCATCACGCGTTTCGGGCCCACCGGGGGAACGGGGGTCGCGCTGGCGGGAAATTTCGTTTACGTCGACGCGAAGTCGGCCATTCTCCGGTATCCGATCGCTGCCGGCGCAATGCTCCCCAGCGGGAGCGCGGATACGATCGTGAGTGGCATGCCGGGTGGTGGGCATGCGGCGCGCAACTTCGTGCTCGATGGAAAGGGCAACCTGTTCGTCAACATCGGCTCCATGACAAACAGCTGTCAGGAGCAGGATCGCAAGACGGGCGTGAAGGGGGTTGATCCGTGTGTTGAACTGGAGACGCGCGCCGGCATCTGGAAGTTCTCAGCGACGCAGGTGGGCCAGAAATTCTCCGCAGCCGAGCGCTTCTCGACAGGGATTCGCAACGCCGTGGGACTCGCCTGGCACGCTGGCGAAGGGAAGCTCTACTCGACGCAGCACGGGCGTGACCAGCTGCTCCAGAACTGGGCGCCCATGTACGACGAAGCCAAGTCGGCCGACCAGCCGGCCGAAGAGTTCATGCAGGTGAATTCGGGCGACGACTTCGGCTGGCCGTACTGCTACTTCGACACGGAGCTCAAGCGTCTGGTCATGGCGCCAGAGTACGGTGGGAACGCCCAGGATGCCGGGCGTTGCACGACGAAGAAGCTCCCGCTCGCGACGTTCCCCGGTCACTGGGCGCCGAATGCGCTGACGTTCTATACGGGCCGGACGTTTCCAGCGCGTTTCCGCGACGGTGCATTCATCGCATTCCATGGTTCGTGGAATCGCGCTCCGCGTCCGCAGGCCGGATACACGATCGTTTTCGTGCCGGCCACCAAGGGCAAGTACAGCGGCCAGTACGAAACCTTTGCGGACAACTTCGCCAACGGGAAACTCGACCCCTCACGAGCGGAACATCGCCCCACCGGGCTCGCGACGGCGGCCGATGGAGCGATGTTTGTGTCTGATGACAAGGGCGGCCGCATCTACCGCATTCAGTACGTAGGTACGAAGTAGCTCGTCAAAGGACGGAGGGCGACTGCGAAGCCGTTCGTTGAGCCGCTCACGGCTTGACGAGCGGCTTTACCCGTGCCGGAATGTCGAACGCGTTGGCCGGCACTTCGTTCAACTTCACGTCCGACATCGTGATGACCATCGTGGTTGGCCCCATCGCCTGCTCAACCTTGGTAGCCATCTTGATGCTGCCAAATTGCTTGTACTCGCTGAAGGTCTGCGTAACCTGAATGTTCCCCATCGGGGTTATCTGTGTAGACTCGGAGCCGACCAAGAGGCCCGTTGCAACGGAGAAGTAGTTCATCGACTCATTTCCGCTTCCCTTACGGACGAGTTTGACTTTATATGCCTTCTCGCCACCGAAGTCAGCGATCGACTGCACTTCCATCGTCGTATACCGATCAGCCGGGTAAATCATATTCCCGTAGAAATCTGCGTTCTCCTTTGTCTGCTCGAGTTCCTTGTCGGCCAGCACACGCTCGCCCGCTGACGGATCAATGGCCCACGCCACGGCGCCGTCGTAGCCGTTCACGATCTCGCCCATCCCAGGGATGTTGGTCTTGGAGGAGGTCTTGTTTGGCGCAGCCATTGCGACTTCCATCTTGGCAGACAACCCCATCGACGGCACTTCGAGCGTCCCGGCGGAGCTGATCGACTTGACCTGCATGATGGCGTCCTTGCCTCCGATCGCCGTCACGTACTTCGCGATGACATCCGCGGCAGAGGGAAGCGGCTGCGCGCTGGCGGTGGGCGCGCTGAACGAAAGCGCAGCGGCGCTGAATGCAGTGAGCGACGCGATTCGGGCGAATGACTTCACCAGTGACTCCATGCAAAAATCCTCGTTGTCATGTTGGATGCATGAGCATGCATCACGGAAAGGACGGAACCGCCGTCCACGGTCCAGCGGGAACGACCGACATTACACTAGGGCGTGACTTTAGCTCCGGACGCTGCGGCTGTTGCGGCTGCCCAGCGGACCGCGGCATCGAGTGCCGGGTCGCCACCGGCCAGGAGCGCCCTTCGGGTAAGCGGTGCCACGACGTCGGGAGTGACCCCGTCGCCCTCGAGTGGCTTCCCCGTGGGCGACAAGAAATCGGCGATGGCGTGATAGAGGATGTCGCCGTTGGGTAGCCGCTCAGTCACCGCCGGCAGCGCCTGCCCCGACGTCTGCGTGCCAAACACTCGGCCGCGGCCGATGGCCTGGAGCCCACCGGCAAAGATCTCGGTCGTGCTGATCGACAGTTCGTCAACGACCAGCGCGAGCGGACCGGCAAATGGTTTGACGGCGCGCGCCCGGGTGTCCACGCGACGTGGATTGGCGACGAACTTGAGTTCGAGCCCACGCTGGCGCATCACCCCGATCGTGTACGCCGAGTCGAGAAAATGACCAGCGATCCCCATCGACATCCCGCCCACGCCGCCAAAGTTACCGCGCAGGTCGAGCACGATCCCATCGGTGTCGCGGAGTGAGTCGATCGCGGCGTCGAACTGCGGCGAGAGCACGGGCATCCAAATGTTGAACCGGATGACGCCCACCGTCTTGTCACCCTGCTTCACTTTTTCGAACTCGAGGTGCGTGTTGAGCGGCGGCAGGTTTCCGAACTTGGCGATCGTGCCCGGCTCCCCCTCGCGTGCGATCGCCGCCAAGCGTTCGGCGTTCTCACCGTCGAGGAACGAAGCCCGTAGCGTGTCACCCACGGGTCCCGACAACGCCTCGTTCACGATCCCATGATACGAAAGCGCGGCCCGGCGCGGGTCGAGCGAACGGGGGACGCGCGCCATCTGTGCGCCGAGCGGGCATCCATCTACGGCTTGGAGAATCCACCCCGTCCGTACTCCGGCGCGGTCCGCATTGCCACCGGCGCGCACACTGGCCACGACAACGGCGCCATCCACAACACGGAACGTCGCGCCCACGGTGCCACTCCGGTCGTCCGGCGGCCGTCCGCTTGACGGCAGCGCCGCATCGCTGACCTCACGCGGAATTATCGAGAAGTGCGACTGATGCAGCCGGCCGATCATCTGCGAGAGCACGCTGCGCAACTCTCCAGTCGTGCGCGCTTGGGCGGCACGGGGGCGCAGGGTGTCGCGGAGCGCCCGCCAGTTCACGCCATTGTAGGTAGTGTCCCAGTGCGTCCGTGCGATGAGCGACCACGCTGTATCGAAGGTCACCAGCGGATCGGCTATCGGCGTCTCGGCCAACGAGCCCTCGGCTGCGCGAGTCGATGTTGCCGCGGCGCATTGTCCCCGCGCATCTGCTGGACCTTGGGCGATCAGCGCCGACGAGAAAACCGCCGATAGACCGATCAGTCCGGCAAATGTCATAGCAGCATAGAGCGGCTTGTGTCGAGCGAACTTCAGAGTGACCATGACATCCGTCGTGAGAACAGGGCTGAACGCGCACAACATCCAACGGCGGCGGACAGGCATCGGTTTCGGTCGCTTTCGGTGGGTTTCGGTCGGGTTCGTTCCACACCGAACCCCGACGCGAGACTCGCGGGATTCGTGGCCTAAGGGTTACCATCAAGGTTCTGAACTCCACTACGCCCAGATATGTCAACGCGCCTCCATACCCTGCATGCTGCTGGCCAGTCCCTTTGGCTGGACTACATCGACCGTACCATGCTGTCGAATGGCGACCTCGCCCGTCGAATCAGCGACGACGCCCTCACCGGGATGACGTCCAACCCAACGATCTTCGAAAAAGCCTTGGCCGAGGGTGTCGCTTACGACGCGCAGGTGGCGTCGCTCCCCGCCTCGCTGTCCGACCGTGAAGTCTTCGAAGCCGTTGCCGCCTCCGATGTCCGTGATGCCTGCGACAAGTTTCGCACGGTGTACGACGCTACCCATGCGGTGGACGGCTATGTGTCGCTCGAAGTTTCGCCTGACCTGGCCCGTGACGCCGAGGGTACGTTCTCCGAAGCCATGAAGTTGTGGGCGCTGGTCGACCGGCCCAACCTGATGATCAAGGTTCCCGGCACTCCTGAAGGAGCGAATGCCGTTCGACGCCTCATTGCCGCCGGCATCAACGTCAACGTCACGCTCCTTTTTGCCATCGCCGCGCATACCCGCGTGATCGAGGCCTACATCGCCGGCCTCGAAGATCGGGCCGCCGCTGGACACGCCGTCGACCGGATCGCGTCCGTCGCGAGTTTCTTTGTGAGTCGCGTGGATTCGGCGATCGACAAGAAGCTGGATGCGTTGGCTGCGGCCAATCCGGCCAACGCAGACGCACTGCACGCCCTCAAGGGGAAAGCCGCAATCGCCAATGCGAAGCTCGCGTATCGCCTCTTTAGGGAGCAGTTCAGCGGTCCGCGCTGGGCGGCGCTCGCGGCCAAGGGCGCGCGCGCGCAGCGTCCCCTCTGGGCCAGCACGAGCACCAAGAGCGCGGCCTATCGCGATGTCGTCTACGTCGAAGAATTGGTCGGCACAGACACCGTGAATACGCTTCCTCCCGCGACGCTCGAAGCGTTCCGCGACCACGGCGAAACACGCCCGCACTCCGTCACGACTGATCTCGACGGCGCGACGCACTCGCTCGCCGCACTTGAGGGCGTCGGCATCTCCATCGCTGCCGTCACCGACACACTGCTCGTTGAAGGACTCGCATCGTTCGAGCAGTCGTTCGTCACGCTGCTCGCTGGCATCGCCCGCAAACGGGCCGCGCTCGCAGAGCCGGCTTCCCTTGCATCTGGAGTAACGGCAGTTGTCAGTCTCTGAAACAACCGAATTGGCCATGGCGATCCCGCGCACCGGCCCCGAACGTGCCGTGGCCGGAACTCCCGAATCGGACCTCAACGGATCGCCGTTCCAGCGTCGCCATGTGCCGCGAACAAAAATCGTCGGTACCCTCGGGCCCGCGAGCAATACGGCTGAAGGGATCCGCAGCCTGATCGAGGCCGGACTCGATGTCGCGCGCATCAATTTTTCGCACGGCACGCACGAGCAGCACGCGAGAACGATTGCCACGGTGCGGGAAGTCTCCGAAGCGCTTGGCCGTCCGGTCGCCATTCTTGGTGACTTGCAGGGACCGCGCATTCGCATCGGCGATCTCGACGCGAAGCGTGAACTCGAAGCCGGAGCGACGGTCGTACTCGTCCCGGAAGAGCAGCACGACGATCCCACCGAAATCCCGATCACGTACGATCTGCTGGCGCAGGACGTCTCGCCGGGCAATCGCATTCTCATCAACGATGGCCTGATCGAGCTGCTGGTGACGGCCGTCAACGCCCCGCGCGTCACCGCCACCGTGCTGCACGGAGGAACACTTTCCAGCCACAAGGGGATGAACCTCCCCGGTATCGCCGTCTCCGCGCCATCGCTCACCGAAAAGGATCGCGCCGATCTCGTGTTCGCCGTTGAGCATGAACTCGATGCGCTGGCGCTGAGCTTCGTGCGTCGCGCGGCTGATATCGAAGAGATGCGTCTGTTGATCCCGAAGACGATGCTCATCGTCGCCAAGATCGAAAAGGATATTGCACTCCAAAACATCGAAGAGATTCTTCGCGCCTCCGATGCCGTGATGGTCGCGCGCGGTGATCTGGGCGTTGAACTCCCGTTTGAAGAAGTGCCGATCGCGCAGAAAAAGATCATCGCGCTCGCCAATCGCATGGGCCGCCCGGTCATCACGGCAACGCAGATGCTCGAATCGATGATCGAGAATCCGCGCCCAACGCGCGCTGAAGCGAGCGACGTGGCCAACGCGATTCTCGACGGCACCGACTGCGTCATGCTTTCGGCCGAAACAGCGGCGGGCGCGTACCCGCGGCTCGCGGTCGAAGCGATGCGCCGCATCATCAACGAGATCGAGACGCATCCACGTCCGTCACAGAGCCCGCGCGCTGAACGTCGTGGCACCATCGGCATGAACACCGAAGAGGCCATCGCGGCGGCAACGGTTGCTGCCGTGCGCATGCTCGACGCCCCACTCGTGGTCGTCTTCACCAAGAGCGGATTTTCAGCGCGCATCGTCGCTTCACACCGCCCGCACGTGCCCATTCTCGCGCTCACCGACCAACCGCGCGTCTGTCGGCAGCTGTCGCTGGTGTGGGGCGTGGTTCCGCGTCTCGTGCCAACGGCGCGCGGATACGACCACATGGTCGCGATGGCGCTGCGCGAAGCGCTCGACATGGGACTCGTCACCAAGGGCGATCGTGTCGCCGTGACCGCCGGTGTTCCATTCGACGTTCCCGGGACGACCAATCTCCTCAAGGTCGAGACAGTGTGACGACGCGCGTCGACCGGGAAGCCATCGGTCCTCGTGTGACCCGCACGGGTGGGTGGCTCGGTTCCCAGTCGCTCGCTCCCTCCGCCGACCTGTTGCACTGACGGTGCTGTGAAACTGAGAATACTCGGCACGGGCACGAGCTTTGGCGTGCCGCAGATCGCGTGCGACTGCGCGGTGTGCCACTCAACCGATCCGCGCGACAAGCGCACCCGCTGCGGTGCCATCATTGAAACCGATGATGGCACGCGATTGCTCATTGACACGCCGCCGGAATTGCGACAGCAGTTGATCGCCGCCGGCGTGGACTCGATCGACGCCGTGCTCTACACGCACGAACACGCCGATCACATTCACGGCATCGACGATTTACGCGCCTTCACGATGCGTAGCAAAGTCGCCCTACCCCTGTACGGCTCCGCGGACACACTCACGACGATCGGTGCACGCTTTCCGTACATCGTCGACAGCCGCCTGCAACCGCTCGCCGGCACCACCAAGCCGGAAGGCACGCCGATCGTCGTGATACCCGGCGTTCCGTTCCGGGTGCGCGATACACACGTCATGCCGATCGCTGTGCCGCATGGTCGCACCGAAGTGCTCGCCTTCCGGGTTGGCCCTATCGCCTACGTCACCGACGCCAAGAGCATCCCCGACGCTGCGCTCGCTGCACTCGAAGGTGTCCGTGTTCTCGTGCTCAACGCCCTGATGCACAGAGTCCATCCGACGCATTTGTCTATCAGTGAAGCCGTCGCCGTCGCGCAACGCATTGGCGCCGAACAGACGTTCCTCACGCACCTGACGCACGAGTCCTTTCATGCCGACCTTGCCGCCGAATTGCCCGTTGGCATCAGCCCAGCGTACGATGGCTTGGTCGTCGAAGTTCACTAGTTTGCACGCACCTCGAACTGGATCGATGACACGATGACACTCGCGATCGATTTCACCAACATGATGGCTGGCGCGCTCCCCAACGGCGCCGGCATCTCAGATAGTCAGTGGGATGGGGCCCGCGCAGCCTTTGCCGCCGCGCATGCCGCGGTCGAGTCGAAGCGCACCAGCCTTGGCTTCCTCACGCTCCCCACCAACGAAGCGCTGCTCAACAGCACGCTTGCGGTCGCCGAGAGTGTGAAGGGGCGGTTCACCGACGTGCTGCTCTTGGGGATCGGTGGCTCTGCCCTTGGCCCCATTGCGCTGCGCACGGCCCTGCGACCCCTCGCCTGGAACACGCTCGACGGCGCGTCGCGCCACGGCTATCCGCGGCTACACGTGCTCGACAACGTCGACCCGTCCACGATCGGCACCGTGTTGACACGACTCGACCTCGCCAACACCCTCGTGCTCGTCGTATCGAAGTCCGGCGGCACGGTCGAAACGATGGCGCAGTACCTCATCGTGCGTGAAGCGCTCGCCCGGTCACTCGGGGAGAAGCGCGCACGCGACCATCTGGTCTTTGTCACCGATCCCGAAGTCGGCGCGCTCCGTCGTATCGCGCGCGCGGAAGGGATCACGACGCTCGATATCCCGCAAAACGTCGGCGGGCGCTTTTCGGTGCTATCGCCGGTTGGTCTGTTGCCGGCCGCACTCATTGGCATAGACATTCGCGCACTCCTCGCGGGCGCGGCAGAGATCACACGGCGCGCCGAGTCGACAGATCCCGGCGTGAACCCCGCGGGGACGTTTGCCGTGTTGCAGTGGTTGTCGGACACCCAGCATGGACGGCACGTGCAGGTGCTGATGCCGTACTCCGATCCGCTTCGCGATATCGCGCTTTGGTTCGTGCAGCTCTGGGCCGAGTCGTTGGGCAAGATCCGTCCCGATGGCACCCACGCGGGCCCGACACCGCTCCCCGCACTCGGCGCGACCGACCAGCACTCACAAGTGCAGCTGTTCATGGAAGGTCCGCTGGACAAGACGGTGACGCTCGTCGCCGTGAATGGCCGCATCGCCGATGGGCCGATTCCATCGCGTCACGCCGACATCCCCGAACTCGCCTACATCGGTGGTCACACGCTCGGCGAACTTCTGGACGTCGAACGTCGGGCAACCGCCGGCGCACTCGCCGCGCGTGGTCGCTTCAACGCCACCATCACGCTCGATGCAGTCGACGCGTGGCACGTTGGTGCGCTGATGCAGCTGTTCGCGCTCGCCACGGCATACGCCGGGGAGTTGTACGGTGTCGATGCGTTCAACCAGCCTGGCGTCGAGCTTGGCAAGAACTTCGCCTACGCCATGCTCGGCAAGCCCGGCAGCGACGCGGCGCGTGCCGAGTGGGACGCGCTGCCGAAGCCGAACCCCAAGTATCTCGTCTAGGCCAATTCAACAAACGCAGCCACGAATTACGCGAATCACGCGAATACTGCGGAGGGTACGACTCAAATTCGCGTAATTCGCGGCCTGCTGTTTGTTTTTGTCCGTACGGGTTGCGCCCGACCGCCAGCCCAGACGAACTATATTTTCTCGGTATAGCGCATTGCTGTTGCCGACTCCCACATGAAGCCGCACCGGTCGCTCCGCGCGACCGGACAGGATTCCGACACGAATGTCCGACACTACCACTTCTTCGTCTGCACTCTTCGGCGGCGCTGTCACGGTCGACGGCGGTCAGGTGCATTTGCATGATGCTGCCGCACTCAAAACGGCACACCTCGACGCTCTCGTGCGTCAGGCCGTCTTTGGTGACGAAGGCGAGCGCACGGTCGCGCGCTGGCTGATCTGGGAGCTCGGACAAATCGTTGGGGTGAGGCCAGCCTCCATTCACGATCTCTACATCGCGCGCGGGCAGGGCAAGTGCGGCGGCTTCACCGTGCCGGCGATCAACGTTCGCGCCGTCACGTACGACACGGCGCGCGCGATCTTCCGTACCGCGCTCGCCCTCGATGCCGGCGCATTCATCTTCGAGATCGCGCGTTCTGAGATTGCGTACACCGAGCAGCGACCGGCCGAGTATGTCGCGGTCATTCTCGCGGCGGCGCTGCGTGAGGGGTACGTCGGCCCGATCTTCATTCAAGGCGACCACTTTCAGGTCAACCACAAGAAGTTTGCGGTCGATCCGGTAACCGAAGTCAATGCCGTCAAGGCGCTCATCCGTGAAGCGATTGCCGCCGGCTTCTACAACATTGACGTCGATACGTCGACCCTGGTCGATCTGTCTCGGGAAACGCTCACCGAGCAGCAGCAGCTCAACTACGAAGTGTGCGTGGATCTCACGCGCTATGTCCGCGGCGAAGAGCCGCCTGGCGTCACGATCTCCGTCGGTGGTGAAATCGGCGAAGTCGGGACGGAAAACAGCACCCCCGACGAGCTCAACGCGTTCATGGAAGGCTTCAACCTGACCCTCGCCTCGCAGGCGCCTGGCATGGCAGGGCTCTCCAAGATCTCGGTCCAGTCGGGCACGTCGCACGGTGGCGTGGTGCTTGCAGACGGATCCATTGCGGATGTCAAACTCGACCTCGACACGCTGGAGCGGCTGTCCAAGATCGCGCGTGACAAGTACAGCATGTCCGGGGCTGTTCAGCACGGTGCGTCCACACTCCCGGACACCGCCTTTGGTAACTTTCCTCGCACCGAAACGGCGGAAATCCACCTCGCAACCAACTTCCAGACGATGATGTACGATCATCTGCCGGATGCGCTGCGGGCGGAGATGTACGAGTGGCTGCGTGAGAATGCGAAAGATGAGCGGAAGGCGACCGACACCGACGAGCAGTTCTTTTACAAGACCCGCAAGAAGGCGATCGGACCGTTCAAGAAGCAGCTCTGGGCGATGCCCGCCGAGAATATGGCGAAGCTCGCGCACGCCTACGAAGCGAAGTTCGAGTTTCTCTTTCGTCAGCTCGGCATTGCGGGTACGAAGGAAGTCGTGACGCGGTTTGTCTCCGCGCCCGAACTCCGCCGCCCGCTGCCGACTGGTGCGAGCACGATCGTCGCTGCCCCGGATGACGCGGACCTCAGCGACTGATCGCTGAGTACGACTAGTACGATGGACACAAGCGAAGCGATTCTCGGAGTTCAGGGCCGCACCGCGGCCGGGGAGGCGTATGGGTCGACAGGATGAGTACGACGATGAGCGCCTGATGGTTGTCGAACGCGACGGCAGCAAAGGCGTCGGAATGTTGCTGCTCGGCCTCGCGCTCGGCGCGGGTGCGGCGCTCCTCTTTGCGCCCGCCAGTGGCGAAGAAACCCGTGAGCGGTTGCGCGACGAAGCGCGTCGCGCCGGTCGCAAGGTGAAAGACGTTGCCGACGCGTTCGGTGAGCAGGTGACCGATAAGGTCGGACGTACACGGTCGCGCTTCGATGCGCAGGTGGATCGTGCGCGTGACGCCGTCAACTCGCGCGTCAGTGACGTGGGTGGGGCCATCGACGCAGGACGCGGTGCCGCCGACGACGCACGTGAAGACCTCGAGCGTGCCGTGGCCGACGCGAAGCGTGCCTATGCCGACAGTCGTCGGGCATATCGCGAGGCCCGGTTTGCGCGGTCACGTCCTGCGACGCAGCACGATGATGTCGCGCTCGATTCATCGGCCGGGATGGAGCACGACGGCACTGTCGGCATTACCGCCGAGGGCTGAGGAATCGCTGCACAACCCCTCACACGTGTGCAGCGCTTCCTCAACGCTTTCGGCGACATTGCCCGCCGAGTCTGGGATCAGAGCGGCTCCGACAATGTGACATTTCTCGCGGGCGGGCTGGCGTTCAACGTCCTGCTCGCCCTCGTGCCGTTCGTGCTGCTGCTCATGCTCGGTCTTTCGCTGTTGCTCGGCAACGAGCCTCAGCAGGCCGCTGACACCGTGACGCGCCTCGTGCAGGCGCTGCTCCCGACCGACGCGACGTCGTCGAGTCAGTTGCTCCGTGACGCCGTCGACGAAGTCTTGCGGACGCGGCAGTGGGTTGGCGTGTACTCGGCAATTGCGTTCATCTGGTCGTCGACGCGGCTCTTCGGGTCGCTGCGAAGTTGTCTGTCGTTGATCTTCGACCGCAACGATCACGGCATCGTCACCGGAAAGCTTTGGGATTTTGTGTCCACGCTCGTGACAACGCTGGCAATCGTTGTCTACGTCGTCTTCTCGACATATCTCGACATGGCCACCACGCGCGGTCTCGCGATTCTGGTGAGCATGGGGCTCCGTGAATCGGCGATGGGCACGGTGATGTATGCCAGTGGTCGCGTACTCGCGATCGTGGTCGTGTTTCTGCTCTTCTACTCGTTCTATCGAGGGATTCCGCGGCATCGGCCGTCACCACGCACCGCGGCGATTGCAGCGGGCATGGCCACCCTGCTGTTCGAGATTGCGAGGAATGTGTTTGCGCTGCTCGTCGTCAAGTTCGACCCGAGCTCGCTCTATACGGGAACGATTGCCACCGTTGTTGCCGTCGTCTTCTGGACGTACTACAGCGCGTTGCTCTTTCTTCTTGGCGGCGAAGTGGCGCACGCGTATGACATGCGCCGCCAGGCGCTCGCCGCGCTCAACCGACCCAAAATGCGACGCGATATCACGCGAAGCGACGCGCCGACGACACGGCGCAAACCGAAGTAGCGAACCCCGCTCTATCCGCTCTCCACGATACCAAACCCGCAATACCTGTGACGCCGACCGATACACTGGCGATGCTCGACCTCCGCAGCGATACTGTGACGCGGCCCACTGCGGCGATGCGTCGCGCCATCGCCGACGCCGAAGTGGGGGACGACGATCGCGATGGCGATCCCACCACACGTCGTCTTGAGGCAACCGTCGCCGAGCGGTTGGGGAAGGAAGGCGCGTTGTTTTTCCCGAGCGGGTCGATGGCCAATCTTTCCGCGATCTGGCTCAACTCGAGGCCGGGCACCGAAGTGTTTGTCGACGAAGACGCGCATGTCGTGCATTGGGAAATTGCGGGCGTTGCCGGGCTGTGTGGTGCGCAGATCCGCGTCGTGAAGTCCACGCAGCGGGTGTATGGCGCCGACGATTTGCGCGCGGCGATTCGTCCACCGTCGCTCGATGCGCCAGACCCATCGATGGTGTGTGTGGAGAACACACATAACGGCGCCGGTGGTGTGGTGACGCCGCTTCCCGCGCTGCGTGCAATCGCCGATGTCGCACGGGCGCACGGGCTGCCCGTGCATCTCGATGGCGCCCGGCTCTGGAACGCGTCGGCCGCAACGGGCACGTCGCTCGCCGACTTCGCGGCCTGCGCCGACACCGTTATGGTCGCGTTCTCCAAAGGGCTCGGCGCACCGGTTGGCGCAGCACTCGCCGGACCGAAGCACGTCATGACCAAGCTGCACAAAATCCGCAAGCGATTTGGCGGCGGCATGCGTCAGAGCGGCCTGCTGGCCGCAGGTGCCCTGTATGGGCTTGAGCATCATCTCGATCGCCTCGTCGAAGACCACGAGGCCGCGCAACTGCTGGCCCGCACAGTCGAGGGGGCGGCCGGGTGCAGCGTGGTCTCCCCGGACACCAACATTGTGATGATCGATCTGCCCTCGGCGCGCGCGGATACGGTTTGCGCGCGCGCCCGCGAGCTCGGGGTGTCGGTTTCCGCCTGGACACCGAGCAGAATCCGGGCCGTTACCCACCTCGACGCGCCAACCAGCGCCATCGAAAAAGCCGCCCCGCTTCTACGCCGGGCAATCGAGGAAACCTTCGCCCAGTAGCCCTCCGTATCTGGCGTTGCGTCCCGTTTGCACCTGACTAACTTCCCCCTGCTCCGGGTCCCGGAGGGCACCGGCCCGCCAACCCCGTCAGGACCCCGAAGGTAGCAGCGGCACGTGGAGTCCAGCGTCGCTTCGTCAGGCCCGGAGTATCAACGCGCGGAAGGATCGATCCCTCGGGAGCCGAACCTCCGCGCGTTTTTTGTCCCACCACGCCGCAAATCCCCGCATTCGGCCATCGACTAAATTCCCCGCATGTCGCTCGCCCTCGCCCGCAAATACCGGCCGCGCAATTTCGCGTCCGTTGCCGTACAGTCGCACGTCGCCAACACGCTGAAAGGCGCGATCGCGCGCGGCCGAGTGGCGCATGGATATCTGCTGTGCGGGCCACGAGGGACCGGCAAGACCACGCTCGCGCGTGTGCTGGCCATGGCGCTCAACTGTGAACGGCGGGGCGAGCCGGAGTTGCAGGGCGAACCGTGCGGGCACTGCACCAACTGCGAGCGCATCTGGGCGGGCAGCGCATCGCTCGATGTCGTTGAAATTGACGCTGCATCCAATCGCGGTGTCGACGATGCGCGCGAACTCCGCGAGCGCGCAATGTATGCGCCCTCGGGCGAAGATGGCTACAAGGTCTACATCGTCGACGAAGCGCACACGCTGACGCGCGAAGCGTGGAATGCACTGCTCAAGATTCTCGAGGAGCCGCCTCCACGCGTTGTGTTTGTGTTCGCGACTACCGAGCCGCAGAAAATCGCGCAGATGGCCGCACCGGTGCTTTCACGGTTGCAGCGGTTCGACCTCAAGCGCATTGGTCCGGCAGAGATTCGCGAACGCCTCGCCATTGTGCTGCACGAAGAAGGGGTAACCTTCGAAGACGAAGCACTCGGCATGATTGCGCGCGCCGCCGACGGTGGCTTGCGCGACGCGCTTTCACTCGCCGATCAGGTGTTGTCCATCGGCGACAGCGCCAACGTCACCGCTGAACGCGTGCGTATTGCGCTCGGACTCGTCCCCGAGGAGGAATACCTCGCGTTGCTCGACCTCATCATCGAGCGCCGTGCGGCCGATGTCTTCCCCGCGGTGCAGCATCTCGCCGATAACGGTGTCGATTTCGGACTGGTCATGTCCGGGCTCGGCGAACTGTTGCGCGCACAGCTCGCGATCTCACTTGGCGGCAACCTGCCCGAGTTGTCGGAGCGCATGCGCGTGGCGCTCAGTGAGCGAAAAAGTCGCGTCGCGTCGAGCGATCTGTTGCGCATGCTGCACGCGTTGCTCGAACTCGAACCGACGTTCCGTCGGAGTGGGCAGCCGCAACTGCTGATCGAAACGCTGCTCGTTCGCTTCGCGCTGATCGATCGCACGGTCGATCTCGAAGAGGTGCTGAAAGGCTTTGGCGACGACGGACGCGAAGATCCGCCGGTGCGTCGTGCCGCGCGTGACGCACGCGTCGCGTCGGCGCATGCACTGCCGCCGGCGCCACCCGCGGTTGTGGCACCAGCGCTCGCGCCGCCGCGGGAGAGCTATGCGCCGCCGGTGCCGCGTTCCGCGACTCAGCAGGTCGCTCAGGCTGCCGCCGCGGTGCAGATCGCGGCAGCTGCGGCACCGCCGCAGGTTCGCGACTCGGGCGCATCCACGCGGAGCGACTACCCCGCGCCGGCGCCGACCTTAGCGCAGGTCAAGGCGCGCTGGGCCAGCGTGTCGGATGCCGTGAAGGGCGCAGGCCGAGGAATGCTGGCGCAGGCCGTGCAGCGAATGGTGCCGATGGAAGTGCTCCCCAACGGCATGCTCGTGCTGGGGTACGTCAACAACGACGACACCTTCGCCAAAGCCGTTGAAGGCGCACGGGCGGATGTGCTCGCGGCGGTGCAGGGCGCGATCGAGGGGCTCACCGGCGTGACGCTCCGTTTGCAGCGCCCGGCGACAGAGCAGGCACCAAAGCCGACCAAGCGACTGACTGCCGAAGTCGTGCAACAACAGCGTCTCGAAGAGTTTGCGGCCAGCGACGCGTTGCTTGGTGCCGCGGTTCGCGCACTGGACCTAGAACTGCTCGACTGAGTAACTCACTGTGTCCTCGGCGCGCCACGCAGCGCGCGTCCCCTTCGCTCGGTTTACCGCGAACATTATCTTCTGTCATGACTGATTTCTTCAAGATGCTCGGGCAGTTCAAGGAGATGCAGGGCAAGCTCGAGCAGGCGCAGGAAGCGCTCTCCCGCAGCTCGTTCTATGCCGCGTCCGGCGGTGGCATGGTCTCGGTGGAATGCGACGGCAAGATGCAGGTGAAGAAGGTCAAGCTCGATCGCTCCGTCGTGAACCCTGACGATATCGAGATGCTCGAAGACCTGATCGTTGTAGCAATCGCAGAAGCGCAGAAAAAGGCGGCGCAGGTTGCGGCAGACGAGATGAGCAAAGTGACTGGCGGCATCGAGCTGCCGTTCAAGCTCCCGTTCTGAACCGGCACTCGACGCTCGTCGCGCGCGCGCATCGGGCCAAACGTGATCGCGAATCGCACCGGGTGTGCTGCATGAGTGCTGCATGTCAGTGATCGACGAACTGACGAGCGAGCTCGCGCGTCTCCCGGGGATTGGGCGCAAGACGGCGATGCGGCTCACGTATCATCTGCTGCGCCAACCGCCGGCGCAGAGTCGACGCCTCGCCGAGTCGCTGGTGTCGTTGATCGAACGCGTGCGCTCCTGTGAACGATGCCACAATTTCACCGAGCTCCCGTTGTGCGCCCTTTGCTCCGACCCGCGACGTGACGCAACGACGCTCTGTGTTGTGGAAGAGGCGGCCGACATCGCCTCGGTAGAGCGCGCTGGGGAATTCCGCGGCCTGTACCATGTGCTCGGGGGACGTCTCTCGCCGCTCGATGGCGTGGGGCCTGACGATCTGGCCATTGGCCCGCTGCTGGCGCGGATCGAACCTGAAGGTGTCCGCGAAGTGATTCTGGCAACCAATCCGTCGCTGGAAGGCGAGGCGACGGCGCTATATGTGCAACGGCAGCTCGCCTCCCGCGGCGTCCGGATCACGCGGATCGCACGGGGGCTCCCCGTGGGCGGTGATCTGGAATACGCCGACGGTGTCACCATCGCACAGGCCCTTTCGGCACGTCGCGACATGGCGTGATGTTTGGGGGCAGGTGGCGCGACACGGTTACTTTCGGGTGCCTCCGAGCGTTGATAGTGCACGACTCCCTCTCACAAGGGAGTACGGACCCTTTCTCCCAAATACGTTCATGCCAGTCGGCGCCGCCACCTGGTCGTTCACTGAGGACGACTTCGGGGCCATCACCATTACGCTGCAGCGATTTCTCTACGATGCGAAAGCGCGATGCGCGCTTATCGTCGATCGCAGCGGTCAGCTCGTGGCCACCGTTGGCGAGCCGCCCAATTTCGATGCGACCGCGTTTGCCACACTCACCGCAGCCGATTTCAGCGCGAACGACCAGCTGGCCCGTCTCATTGGCGAAACCGATTTCAGCGTGCTCTTTCATCAGGGCGAACGGGAATCGATGTATCTCGCCGATATCGCGCGACGCGTCATTCTCGTGGTGCTCTTCGACAATCGGACCACACTCGGCCTCGTGCGCCTTCGCATGAAGAACGCGGTCGATGAACTCACCAAGATCTTTGAGGGCGTCTTTGCGCGCGGTAGCACCGCGAATGCCACTCCGCCAGGATTTCTGGCTGGCGCCGAAGACGAGATCGACCGGCTTTTTCAGTAGGAGTCGCCGATGTCGATGATCAACTACGCGTCGCGTGAGATCAACTGTAAGATCGTCTATTACGGTCCAGGACTCGGCGGCAAGACGACCAATCTCGAGTACGTGTACGGCAAGGTCTCGCCGAACACGCGCGGCAAGCTGATTTCGCTGGCCACCGAGACTGAACGTACGCTCTTCTTTGATTTCCTTCCCGTCGATCTCGGGACCATTCGCGGCTTCCGGACGCGATTCCATTTGTATACGGTGCCTGGGCAGGTGTACTACAACGCCAGTCGGAAGCTCATTCTGAAAGGCGTGGACGGCGTCGTTTTTGTCGCCGACTCTCAGACCGAGCGCGCGGAAGCCAACGTCGAGTCGATGCAGAACCTGTATGACAACATGGCGGCCTACGGGTACGATCTGACGCGCATGCCATTCGTCGTTCAGTTCAACAAGCGCGATCTTCCCAATGCCGCGCCGCTCCACGAGCTGCAGTCGATGCTCAACCCGGGCTGGGAAGTCACCGATCCCTCTCGCATGCGCGCACTGGCGGATCCGTTCCGACCCGGCGAGTTTCTGGTATCGCAGTTGCCCACCGGTGAATGGGTGGAACGTTCGCCATATTTCGAGGCCGTCGGTGTCACCGGAGACGGTGTGTTCGATACTTTGAAAGCCGTCTCCAAGCTCGTCCTCAAGACGCTCGCCTGAACCGTGAAGACCCCACCGTGAACCTTCCCAACGCGATCACCGTCGGACGCATTGCCCTGACGCCGCTGATTGCGTGGTTGCCCTTCACCACGTCGTGGTCCGCACGACTGCTGGCTTTTACGCTCTTCGTCATCGCCGCCGTCACCGACTACTGGGACGGGCATCTCGCGCGGCAGCACAACATGGTCACCGATCTCGGCCGCCTGCTCGACCCCCTCGCCGACAAGCTGCTCCTCGTCGCGACGCTGGTGCCCATGTACCTGCTGCAGAAGCACACCCAGTTCATCGTGCCGCTTGACGGCGTGCTCCCGGAGCCGTCGCCGTTCCTCTTCACGACCCCGTTCGGCCGCGTGGCCTTCCCGCTCTGGATGTTGCTCGCGGTACTGGGTCGCGAATTAACCATGACGATCTTCCGCCAGGTCGCCGCGCGTCAAGGGCTGGTGATCTCGGCCATCGGACCCGCCAAGTGGAAGACTGCGTTTCAGTCCGTCTGGATGGGCGCCGGGTACTGTTGGTTCTTCGCGGTTACGCTGGCGACCCAATATGGGTGGCTCGAGCTACCGATGTGGCGCGCCTTCGCATTGTTCAACGGGCTGGTCGGTGTGGTCAGCATGACGGGTGCCGTCGCACTGACGCTCTGGTCGCTCTGGCTCTACCTGCGTCGGTATGGGCCGCGGGTGATGCGGGGCCCTGTGCGCGTCGGCTGACTGCTCCCGGCTGCCCGATGGTCGCGGCCGGCGTCCGATAGGGTCCAACGAGGGGCGTGTCTTCCCCCCCAGCACATGGTCCGACAATTGCTCATGAGGTTGGTACGATCAAGCGAGCTCTTGGTGCTCGATGGCGGCCGCGTCAGTCTCGCGCGCGAACTCCGCCATGATCCTCACTCCTGCCCCGAACCCCCTCCATGAACAAACGCCTCATGGTCGCGGCATTGCTCGCCGCGTCAGCCCAGTCAGCCAGCGCCCAGACCGTTGTTGTCACCGGCCCAGGCACACAGTTCACCAACGCCGGCCCGTCGAACGCGGCTGACCCGGCCTGCCCGGTCAATGGCTCATGGTGCGCCCGCAACGTCCGCAACAGCGGCGCGGCCGGCATCACCTCCGCGCTACCTCGCTCCGGCAACGGCTCGATCCAGTTCAACGGACCGACAGGACAGAGCTATAAGGCGGATTTCGAGCATTACTTCGCCGTGCCTGACCGGTTCACGCTGAGCAGCCTGCAGTCGTTCGGCTACGACTGGTTCCGTTCCAGCGCGTCGACAGCACCCAATGAGTTCGCGCCGGCGCTTCGACTGCGGCTCGCGGACTTCTCCTATCTCGTCTACGAGCCGGCGTTGAATGGCACGACCAAGAACACTATTTTCGCACAGCCGACCGATGCTTGGCAGACCAATGTCTTTGGCGACAACGGTTACGTCTGGTGGACGTCTGAAGGCACACAGTTGGCCTACTCAATCGCTGACTGGAAGGCCGGCCGCGCCACGGCGAACAATCGCTTCCTCGACGGTTCTGCTGTGATCATTGGCTTCAGCACTGGCATCGGATCGGGCTGGTCGGGATCGTTCGATGGTGCCGTCGACAACGTGACCTATCAGACGTCAGCGATGAATCAGGCCACCACCTTCAACATGGAAGTCGTGCCCGAGCCGAGCACGTATGCACTGTTCGCGACCGGCTTGGTCGGGTTGCTCGTGGCGCGTCGTCGTCGGCAGCGCTAAGCCTCCATTCCACCAGTCCGAAGCGGGCGTGTCTCTCGAAGGCGCGCCCGTTTTCCGTTCCGCTAGGTTGCGCTGCGGACCTCACCGAACTGGGCATTTTCTTACACTTGTTGCAGCGTCGGCGCAACACATTGACGCGTTCCATGTTGCTTCTCAGTCGCACTCCATCGATGAAAACGAGCCGCCAAGTGATCGACTCGTCGGTAATGGCGTGGTGCTTGCCGCAGAGTCTGTTAGCCGCCTCGTTTCCCGGCGCGCCCGCGTCTCCCAGACGCGACCCACGATCGGTCACTACCTCCAAGTCAGGTTCAACGAATGGAAAAGTGCGTCCGCCTCGCCGCGTTCGCGTCGGTGGTATTACCCGGCGTTGCCATGGCGCAGCCGGTTGGCCGCAATGGCTTCATTGGCGCCGAGTGGGCTGGCGTCACGCCGGTCATTGTGAACTACGAAAACGTGACCGGTTTCGGCGCGGTGAGCCCGGCCGGTATTCGCCTCAATCTTTCGCCGAGCTTTGGGTACAGCGTCGCCGGTGGTCAGTCCAACTACGCCGATACGCAGCTCGGTTACGTCAGCCTCGCGGAGGATGTGATGCCTGAGCCTTCTACAAATGCACTTCTTGCCGTCGGTCTCGCCGCACTTAGCGTTGTCGCTCGCCGCCGTCGGTGCGTGTAATACTCGGCTTCGCTCCGTCGCACGCGCCCCCCGAGTAAACACGGATTCGGGGGCGTTGCATTTCCACCACCACCCCAGCTCCCAGCCCCCGTTGCGAGGCCCCAACTCTATCTTTCGCGTATGAACATCGAAATCGTCACTATCGGCGACGAGCTCCTGCTCGGCTTCACGATCGACACGAACGCCGCACACATCGCGCGTGAGTTTGCCGCGCTTGGCATTCGTGTTGTCCAACGTGCCACGGTTGGCGACGACGCGACCGTCATCACCACGGCCGTGCGCGAAGCGCTCGAACGGACCGGCGCGGTCATCACGACCGGCGGACTTGGGCCGACGGCCGACGACATGTCCAAGCCCTCCGTTGCGGCGATCTTTGGACGAGCGATGGTCCTCGACCAGGCGATCCTCGAGAACCTCGAAGAGCGATGGCTCAAGCGATTCGGACACGCGCTCCCGCCCAGCAACCGGCAGCAGGCAATGGTCCCCGAAGGCGCCACCATTCTGGCCAATCGACATGGCTCAGCGCCCGGCATCTGGATGGAGGACGACCAGCAACGTTGGGTGGCGATGCTCCCCGGCGTACCGCGTGAAATGCGCGGCATGATTGCGGACACAATTTTGCCACTGCTCCGCGATCGCGTTGGCGCCGATGCACCCGTCATTCGCTCGCGCACGGTGCGCACGGCCAACATCGCGGAGTCGGCATTGGCTGATCGTCTCGAAGAGTTGGCGCGTGGCATAGATGGGATGCCGCTCGCCTTTCTCCCGGGCAACGATGGGGTCGATCTGCGGGTGACATCGCGCGGCTCCGGCGCCCGCGAGGCGGAACGCAAACTCGACGCGGCCGCCGCGCGCATTCGCGAGAAAGTCGGACGGTTTGTCTACGGCGAAGGCGATGACGATCTGGCGGCGATCATGCTGGGCGCCTGTGCCGAACGCGATGCCACGATCGCCGTCGCGGAGAGCTGCACCGGCGGGTTGCTTGGCTCGCGACTGACGGCGGTCCCGGGCTCGAGTTCGGTGTTCCTCGGCGGGACGATCGCGTACAGCAACGATGTCAAGGTGCGCGAACTTGGCGTCTCGGTCGAAACAATTGCGGAGTTCGGTGCCGTGAGCGAATCCGTAGCGTTGGCGATGGCCGCGGGGGCCCGTTCGCGGTTCAAGAGCACAATCGGCATCGGCATCACGGGCATCGCCGGCCCAGGCGGCGGCACTCCGGAAAAGCCGGTGGGTACCGTGTGGGTAGCGGTGGATGTGAATGGCGATGCACGGGCTGTGCGTGCGGTGCTCCCCGGGGATCGGAGCGAAATCCGCTATCGTGCCGCGCAACTTGCATTGGATCGTTTGCGCCGGGCGTTTGCCAACGATTCCGATGTCACCGCGTGGACGTCGCGCGCATGATACGTTGACCCCCACTTCCGCTGCTCTCTAAACTTCCTGTGTCCGAGCGCGTATAGACCGTCGGGGCCGCCCGTTCCGGCGTGCTCTGCGGCCCCGCGCTGCCGCTTCCGCATTGACTGCCTCCGACTATGTCTGATCCCATGCAGGGCCTGCCCGCCGATCCGCCGTCTCCTGAAACCGCCACCGACGCGACCGCCGTCTCTGACGTGGACACGCTGCAGCGTGAGCTTGGCGACCAGAAGGACAAGTATCTCCGCCTGGCCGCCGAGTACGACAACTTCCGCCGCCGCGCCGCCAAGGAGCGACAAGAGGCAGGCTGGCGCTCGCAGGGGGATCTCGTCCGCGGCCTCCTCGACGCGATCGATGACATCACCCGTTTCTCGCAGGTCGACCCCGCAAGTGTCGATGCGAAGACGGTGGTTGAGGGCGTGCAGACGGTCGAGAAGAAGTTGTTCAAGTCGCTCGCCGGTCATGGCTTCGAAATCATCGACCCGACCGGGCACCCCTTCGACCCGACGCAGCACGAAGCCGTCGTGACGACACCCGCTGCAACTGCTCAGGAAGACGGCATCGTCGCGACGACGTTCCAGGTCGGCTACATCATCAACGGCCATGTGCTTCGCCCGGCGCGCGTGGTGGTGAAGCAGTGGCAACTCGGTGCCTCCGAAAGCGCTCCACTCATCAGCTGATCATGGCCAACGGGAAGGACTTCTACGCGGCGCTGGGGGTCGCTTCTTCAGCCACGGCCGACGAGATCAAGAAGCAGTATCGCCGCTTGGCCAAGCAGCATCATCCGGATTCGAACCAGAGCGACCCCAAGTCGGCCGAACGATTCAAGGAAATCTCTGAAGCCTACTCCGTGCTGGGTGATGCGGGGAAGCGCAAAGAGTACGACGAGATGCGTCGACTGGGCGCGTTCAGCGGATTCGGTGGCGGGCGTACCGCGCAACAGGGCAGTCGCTCTCGTCCCGAAGGCTTTGGCAATGCCGGTCCCGGCCAGCCGGGCGCCGGTAACTTCACCGATTTTGACGTCGGTGGAATCGGCGGACTCGGTGATCTCTTCTCGTCGATGTTCGGCGGGCAGGAGCGCGCGCGCAGCACGGCCAATCGCGGTCGAGCACCAGAACGTGGGCAGACCATCGAAAAGGTCGTGGAGGTGCCCTTCCGCGTCGCGGCGACCGGCGGCAAGGTGCCGATCGAACTCGAGGTGAACGAAGAGTGCGGAACCTGTCGCGGATCGGGTGGTGCCCCGGGCGCCATGATCAAGCCATGCGGCGAGTGCAGCGGGCGCGGTGTGATTTCGTTTGGTCAGGGAAGCTTTGCGGTCAATCGTCCGTGCCCGGTGTGCATGGGTCGCGGACAGATCCCAACGACGCCGTGCCCCATCTGCAATGGCAGCGGTGAGACGCGCTCCAAGCGTCGTGTGCTCGTGTCCGTTCCGCCCGGGGCTGAAAGCGGGGCAAAGGTCCGGCTCAAAGGGCAGGGGGGCAAAGGCGCGTCCGGCGGACAAGCTGGGCATCTCGTAATCACCTTCGAAGTCGTCCCCGATCGCTTCTATCGGCGCGAAGGGCTCGATCTCGTCGCAACCGTGCCGATCAACATTGCGCAGGCGACGCTCGGTTCGCGCATCACCGTCAAAACGCTCGACGAAAAGAAAGTCGCGATTCGCATTCCGTCCGGCACCTCGGCCGGAAAGCGGTTCAAGATCACGGGGCAGGGAATCGAAAAGGACGGGAAGAAGGGCGACTTGCTGGTGGAAGTCACGATCACGGTCCCCGAAACCCTCTCAGACGCTCAGGAAAAGGCGATGCGCGAATTCGCCGAAGCGGGCGGACTGAAGTTTTGATGCCACGCGTGCGGGCAGCGATCGCGGTCGCGTGCACGATGACACTCATGCTCGCCAGCGCGCCGCGCTCGATCGAAGCGCAGACGCGATGGGGACGATGCATGGTGGGCGTCAGTTATGGTGCGCCGCTCAAGATGGCGCTCAGCTACGCAGCCGGTCGCGTGACCGAGTCTGACGGAGAAGGCGCCGACGTGTGCAACTATGCGTCGGCGAAAGTCGGCATCGGAGGTGCACGACTCGCACTCGGCACCTCCCGCTCCATCAACGCGCTCGGGGGCGGTGCCGGCGTGAGCGTTGGACTGCTTCGTACATTCGGCTCGCCGCTGCACGCGCAGCCTTGGCGCAATCACGTTGGGGTCGCTGTGCATGTGCTCCCCGCACTCGCCTTCGGCGGCGAGATCGGCTACTACGTGCGCATCGGCAACGATGCGGGTGGAGCACCCGCCAGGCGCGTGATCACTTGGTCGGCAGGATTCGGGTTCTAGTCCGCGACTGATGCGCACCGAATGGGAGCACGGCTGGTGAGACATCGCGACCGAGAGGCCGCACCCAACGCTGCGGTCTGCGGTCGTTGGTGAGTACATGGGCCGGACCGAACAGAGCGACGTCGGGCTCCGCCGTCGCGAGGTCGCACCGACGATCGTTCCGCTGATCATCAACTTTGGACCGTCGTATCGGCTGTTCAGCGGCGCGGCAGACGGGCACGCGGCCATTGTTCGCTCGTCATTCGTCGCTGGGCTTTACGACACGTGGGCAGCCGTCGAAGGCGCGACGAACAGTTGCGCGATGCAGGTGAACTTCACGCCGCTCGCTGCGTTTCAGCTACTGCGCATGCCGCTGAATTTCTTCGTGCACGATTGACCAATGCACCAACCGTTCCAGCGGAAGTCCGTTAATGTTGGGATGCGCTCGTGTCGTCACGTGGACGTGGGCCGATCGCCGTTCTGGTTGCGTACACGCAGTGGAGTCCGCGGCGCCTCATTGCTGCGTTCCGGATGTATGCGGGGCTGCCGCCAAGCACCATCGCTGGGCTCAACCGCTTCGAGCACGCCGGCTACGCCGATCAGTCTCATCTCATTCGTGATTTCGCGAAATTCGCCGGATGCACATCAACGGCGTATCTTCGCGAGCGCCTCGCCATTGGCGGTGGCGTGGTCACACTCGCCGCTGACTGATTGGACGTGCCGGCGGGTTCTGAACCGGGCCAACGCACGGACAGGCATCAGCGACAAAAAGCTTCAAGACACGCACGGTAGACGGACGTAGCGTACGCCACCTGACGCGCGTGCTTCTGTTTGCGCGTCCTTCGTGATTCGTCTACGCCGGAGTTTCCATGTCACCGCTCGCGCCCAAGGTGTATCCCTGTCTTTCGTATCGCGACCCTGCTGCCGCGATCCGTTTTCTCACGACCGCATTCGGGTTCAGCGAACTGCTCGTCGTCCCTGATGAACACGGCGGCATTGCGCACGCCGAACTCGCGTTCGGGAAGGAAGTGATCATGCTCGGCTCATCCAAGCCGGAACTCGGTTGGGTCAGTCCGCTCGATCTGCCTGCGCGCAACTCAACGCTCTGTCTGTACGTCCCCGACGTGGACGCACAGTTTGCGCGGGCGATTGCCGCCGGCGCAACGGTAGTGCGCGCACCAGGCGACACACCTTACGGCGCGCGTGAATGCAGTGTGCGCGATCCGGAACAGCACGAGTGGCTATTCGGGACCTACCGCCCTGAACCTGCAACGACATAGGCCTGAAACGACGGGCGAGCATGTAGGGTTTTGATACGGGTCCTCCGTCTGAACCCACAAAGCGCTTTGGCAAAGGGCAAAGCCTTCCGCCACCGCGCTCGTCGGAGACAACGACAGAACGTGTGTGGTATCGCAGGATCTTCCGACCTTGAGCGACAGCCCGTCGCATCGGGAACTACTCATGAACCTGCTTGATCGCTCTCGTATCGTCTCGATCTGCACCGATTCTCGTGTCGACCGCCGCGACGAGACCAGCTACCCGGCTGTGCCAATCTTCCGGGTGCGCAGCGGCTACATGCCGCCCCGCGTCCTGCCACCTTCGTCACCCCCCATCGCCCGCAGTGGCGTGCTCTTTCCGTGGCAACAGCGACTGGCGTACGCCGTCATGCATCTTGCCCCGGAAGTCATCATTGCCAACGATCTGCCACAGCTCGGCGCGGCCGTATTGGGCGCGCAGCAAGGTAGCTCAGCCATCGTCTACGATGCGCACGAACTCTATCCGGACCAGGCCATCGAGCGGCACCAGCGCGACGCCCTTGTGTCGATCGAGCGCGAGCTCGTGTCGGAAGTAAATGCGTTCGTCCCGCGCTCGAGTCGGGGATGTTCGGGTTCCACCGCTGGGCGGTGCCGAACGGCTTTCCCGAGGGCAGTCTGGTCGACGCGGGCGATGTGCCGCAATCGGCGGTGGCCAATCTGCTCGCCGAGGTCGACGTGGCGCTCTTACCCGGTCGCGCCGAGTACGACCAGAATACGCGCCTGCTGGAATGCTTGGCCGTCGGCGTTCCCGTGATCGCCAGCGACAAGACGGGGCATCGCGACGTACTCGACTCGCGCGACCTGTGGCCGCTCACCGAGCAGCGCGCACCGCTCGGGGCCCCGATCGAAGGCACCGACGGTTGGGGAGAGTCGTCGATCGACGAGATCGTGGCTCATCTGGAGTGGATTTATGAGCATCGGGAAGAGGCGCGCGCAAAGGCCGCGGTCGCCCGCTAACCGGGCTGCCGGTGGCGGGTTCGCCCAGTCGCGTGTTCGCTAACCCCCCAAAACAGCCTACGCCGCCAAGATCGGCAACGACGTCCGCGCTGACGGCGCAGCCGCACCACCGGCCACGTCCCCACGCACCCCTCGCTCAATCACCCCACCACCCAGCACGTGTACACCGTCAAACAGCACCAGCGACTGCCCTGGCGTGATCGCTGACACGGCCTCCTCAAGTGCAAGCTCAATTGCATCCGGCTCAATGCGCACCACCGTCGCTGACACCGCACGCGCGCGATTGCGCACTTGTACCTGCACACGCCCGCCAACCGTGGGCGGCTCCGATAGCCAATTCAGTTCACGCGCTTCGAGTCCGCGTCCAAGCAACGCTTCACGCGGGCCAATCACAACTGCGCGTTCGCTCGCGATGATGTCGACCACAAACATCGGCTGTGCAAATCCACCAGGCAGCCCTTTGCGCTGACCGATGGTGTAGCGCGCGAAGCCCTGATGTTCGCCAATCACTTCGCCCGTGTGAAGCCGCAGCGGTCCACTCGACAGCGCGGGCGCATCCGCACCAAGATGCTCTTCCAGAATGCGGACGTGATTGCCGTCAGGGACAAAACAAATATCTTGACTCTCGGGCTTCTCCGCCGTGCGCAATCCGAATCGACGCGCGATCTCACGCGTTTCGGGCTTGGTCTGTACACCGATCGGGAGCACCAGGCGGTCGAGTACGGTCCGCTCGATTCCCCACAGGAAATAGCTCTGATCTTTAGCCGGATCGAGTCCACGCAGTAACGCACGCGTTCCGTTCACGTCGCCCATGCGGGCGTAGTGTCCGGTGGCGAGCCACGGTGCGTCGATCGCGTCAGCCTTGAGCAGCAGATCGTGGAACTTGGTGAACGTGTTGCACCGCACGCACGGAATCGGTGTGCGGCCGCGGGCATACTCACTCACAAAATCATCCAGCACATCGTGCCCGAACTTGTCGACCAGATTCACGACATAATGTGGCACGCCAAGCTTTTCGCACACACGACGCGCATCACTGGTTGAATCGAGCGAGCAGCACGGACGGTCAGGGACATCGCTCCCGTCCTTGTGCAGCTTCATCGTCACACCAACTACATCGCACCCCTGCTCGACCAACAACGCCGCCGCAACCGACGAGTCGACGCCGCCCGACATCGCGACCAGCACGCGCTCACCCTTTTGCGGGCCAGCCCACACGCGCGCACCGCTATCGTCAATCGTCACCATATCCATGATCATCTGTCGCGATTGCGCTAGTTGAACGCCGGCACACGGCCGCGCGCCTTTGCCGCGAGCGTGCTCAGTACACTCACCACACGATCGATCGATGCGTCGTCGCTCATGCAGCCGAGCGAGAGTCGTAACGCGGCGTTCGCAATCGCGGGTGAGACACCGAGTGCAGAGAGCACATGCGAAGCGGACACGCTTCCACTCTGACATGCCGAGCCCGCACTGCACGCGATGCCACGCAGATCGAGTGCCATCAGCATCGACTCGCTATCCGTGCCGGGGATCGAGACGTTCGTGATGTGCGGCGCGCGCGGTGCGCCTGCCCCATGCACGATGACATCGGGGATCCGTTCGCGAAGTCCGTCTTCGAGCCGGTCGCGCAACGCAGTCAGACGCGCGTGTTCAGCGTCGCGCTCGGCGAGCACGAGTTCCGCAGCCGTCGCCAGCGCAACGGCAAATGCAACGTTCTCGGTCCCGGGGCGCCGCCCGCGGTCCTGTGTGCCACCATGAAACATCGGTTCGAGCGGGGTATCCCGTCGGATGTACAACGCGCCGATACCCTTTGGAGCGCCCAGCTTGTGCCCGGAGATCGTCAACAAATCGAAGGGTGTATTTCGCGCATCAAGACCCACTTTGCCATACGCCTGCACGGCGTCGGTGTGAAAAAATACACCCGCTGCCTTGGCCTGCGCCGCGAGAGCGGGGATGTCCTGAATCACGCCGATCTCGTTGTTCACCCACATCACGCTGGCGATCGCCACGCTGTCGTCGAGACATCGGGCGAACGCGTCGCTGGTCACGAGTCCGTTCGGCGTGACCGGAACGATTCGTTCGGCGCCCCCTTCAATCGCAACCTGATGCACCGCCGCCAGCACGGCCTTGTGCTCGATCGGTGTCGTTACCGCAACCGTGCGCCGCTCTGCGCGTAAAGTGCGAGCAACGCCCAGGATCGCGAAGTTGTCGCCTTCTGTACCGCCCGACGTAAAGCACACCTCGTCGGCGCGCGCGCCAAGGCAGACGGCCAGCCGCTCGCGCGCTTCGTCGAGGGCGACGCGGGCGTCGCGTCCCCAGCGGTGTACGCTGGAAGGGTTGCCGAACCGCGCCCCGAAAAAGGGCGCCATCGCGGCCATGACCTCGTCGCGCACCGGAGTGGTCGCGGCATGGTCGAAGTACACGGGCGTAGTCATCCCCTTAAACTATTGGGTCGAGGACTGCGTGGTACCCGTCAACCCCTTGCCGCCCGCACTCGCAATGTTCACCACCTGCATCCACTGCACGGCCGATTTGGGTCGCAACGAAGCGTTCGAGGTGTTCCCGGTAGGGACGCGCCTCGCATTCGACGCCGTGCGGGGCCGGCTTTGGGTCGTGTGCCAGCAATGTGACAGATGGAATCTGTCACCGCTGGAAGAGCGATGGGAGGCAGTGGAAGCCGCTGAACGGCGTTTCCGGGATAGTCGACTGAGGGTAAGCACGGACAACATCGGTCTCGCGCGACTCAAGGAAGGCATAGACCTCATACGCATCGGTGAGCCTCAGCGACCCGAGATGGCCGCGTGGCGGTACGGCGATCAGTTCGGACGGCGTCGGAAGAAGCAGCTCCTCATCACGGGCGCCGTGGTGGGAAGCGCGACGGCGATTATCGGCGGGGTGCTCTGGGTCGGAGCAAGCGTCGGGAGTTTTGCCGGCGTCTACGCCAATGGCGCGATCTGGGATGGTCTGATCAATGGTCGTCCCGATCAATCGGTCGGAAAGATTGTGCTCCCGGACGGTCACGTTGTGGACGTGCTCCGAAAACACGCCCGCATGAGCACTCTGCTGCGCGGGGCCGCGGACGCCCCGATGCAGCTACGCCTGGAGTCGTCTGCCGGAACGCATATGCTCGAGGGTGACGCGGCAATGCGTGCGGCGGCGCGCATTTTGCCCACGGTGAATCGGTTTGGCGGCTCACGCCAACAAGTGCAGGAGGCCGTCGCGCTGCTCGACGAGATCGGTGATCCGACCCGTTTGGTGTCGACCGTGCAGAATCGATTCGGTGCAACCGCGGCAGATCCGCGGTGGGGGCACGACAGCACGAGATGGAAGAAGGCACGCGCCCGCGTCGAAAAGTTGAAGGGCGCGCTGCACACCCTCACAGTGCGCGATCGTCTTGCGCTCGAGATGGCACTACACGAGGAAAGCGAACGACGTGCGATGGATGGTGAACTCGCCGGTCTCGAACGCGCGTGGCGCGAAGCAGAGGAGATCGCCAAAATCTCTGACGACATGTTCATCTCGCCAATCATTGATGCGCGAGTGAAAGCACTGCATCAGCCGCACGGCGACGGTTGACCGGGCGTGTTCTCCACCTGTATTCACTGTCAACGAAACCTCGGCACCAACGACGCGATCGAAGCATTCCCGATCGGCAAGCGTGTTGCGTTCGATGCGGCGCGCGGTCGGCTGTGGGTGGTCTGCAGACAGTGCGAGCGATGGAATCTTTCGCCGGTCGAAGAACGGTGGGAAGCCATCGAGCAGAGCGAACGCGCATTCCGTCACACGCGCGTTCGCGTCAGCACCGACAACATCGGGCTTGCGCGACTGCGCGATGGCACGGAGTTGGTGCGCGTTGGCTCGCCACTGCGCCCGGAGTTCGCCGCGTGGCGCTATGGCGATCAGTTCGGGCGACGGCGACGGCGCATGCTCAGCGGAACTGGCGTGCTCGCCGGCGTTGCGGCAGGCGCAGGACTGATCGTTTCCGGCGCGGTCTTGGGCGGACTTGGCATCATTGCAGTGATGCCAGTGATGCATCTTGTGGTGATGACGACCGTGCTGTCAGCGTACGTAGCGGGTGGGGAGTCCATACAACTCGCCGACGGAGAACGCGTAAAGATCGTTGGGACGCCACGCATCATCACCATGGACGTACCCGAGCGGTGGGGAATCGAATTCGGTTGCGTTGTGCACAGTACCTCGGCACCTGTGACTCCGAAACTCAAGCCAGCGTGGTTCGAGGGATATCAAAACGAACCGCCGGTCGTTGAGCGTCGACAGCTGCGCGGCAACGACGCCGTTGCGATGCTGCGCCACGCCTTCCTCTCGATCAATGCCGCCGCCGCCCCACGCAACGTCATTGCCGACGGAGTCCAACTCATCGAAGAGGCGGGCGGCCCGGATCACTTCGCGCGGTGGGCCGCGCTCAAGCGACATGATTGGGGCATGCAGCAGACGTACGGCGATACAGGCGACATCGCGCACATTCCCGTCGCGGCACGACTTGCCTTCGAGATGTCGCTGCATGAGGACAGCGAGCGGCGCGCGACGGAAGGGGAACTGTCCGAGCTCACGCGCGCGTGGCACGAGGCGGAATCGATCGCCAAAATCTCCGACGGACTGCTCGTAACGACAGCTGTCGATGAACGGATGAAAGTGCTGCACGACCAACAGGACGACAAGCAGCGCAGCTCTAGGTAGCTACGGTAGCGCGCGCAACATTGCGCGCACCGGCGCGGCATCGGCGCCTTCAATCGAAATCGGTTGCGCCAACAGCTCGTACACGCCAGGCACCACGTGGCCGAGTGAGAGATTCTCGAGCACAAACGCACTCGCCGCAAACAGTGCGTGGTGCACCGGTAGTGCCTTGCTGTTTCGCTCATCCACACTCGGCGCGTCGGTCCCCCACAGTAGAATGCCCTGCGAGACCAGCCACGCGGCAGCACTCGCACTGAGTATCGGCCAGGCATCAGGGAAGGCTCCGTTCGCAACGGAGTAGCCAGTACGACAAAGCACTCGCGATGGAGCGGCCGGTTCGACCTTTGACGATTGGCCTCCGATCTCCCTAAGCGAATCAGCTGCGCCCATCACCTTGCCGATCATCGCCGTCAACGCATCGGTCGATATCTCGGTGCTCGCATTTGCGCCGCTCGGCAGCGCAATCACACACACTTCGCCGATGAACGCAGTTGCTGGTAGACACGCGCTGTCACTCCACGAAGACTCCACATGCAGCGGCGCGTCCGCATGCGTGCCTGCATGCACACTCGTCGTGATCGCGCCGATGTTCACACTCGATCCATCTTCCCGCCGCGCAATCCAGCCACACGAATACGGCGTGTCACCCGGCCAGACTGGTGTGCTGGCCGAGTATGGGATAGAGATGTCGATGAGTGCGCGAGTCAGCCTGTCCGTCCGTAGAACTGACTGCGCACAGCCCACAACGCGGGGAAAAACCGCTGCGCGATGGTGCGCGCCAGATACTTGGCGCCAAGCGTGCCGCCAGTGCCAGTCGTGCCCGGGCCGATAATGCGCTCGACAAGTTGCACGTGCAGAAAACGCCAGCGCGCGAAACGCTGTTCAAACTCGAGCAGCCCTTCGATCAAGAGGAACAGCGGGGTTGGCCCTGGGCCCATGTACAACGACTCGAGCGAGACGCCTTCGTGCGCCAGCAACGACTGCGCAAGCGACTGGAGTGTGGGTCGCGAGAGTGCGTGCGCGACAACGGCCGGTGGATCTCCGTGTTCGGCGAGAGCAGCGAGAAAATGCGGATCGCGCAAACCAGCGGTCGCTTCAATCGCACGGAATTGAGCACTCTGGGAACCGCTCGACGCACCAAGATAGGCTCGAAACTGCGCAAAGCGCTGTGGTGGCAACGTGTCGAGCGCGGAAAGCTGCTGCGCTACGATTTCCGTGAGTACATTCACGCGCTGCACGGACAACAGCGCTCGCATCGCATCAAACTGTTCGAACGCGATGATCAGATGGTCGAGTTCATGCAACAGCACTTTGAACCACAACTCACTGGCCTGATGCACGACGATGAACAGCATCTCGTCAGGGTGCTCAGGCGTTGACTGCACGGTCTGCAGCGCGAGCAGTTCATCAACGCGCAGATACGAGCTGTAGTCGATGCTGCTCGACGGTTCGGACATGGGTGGGCGGGTGGAAGGGGAGCCACAGCAGAAGCGCGGCTGACGTCAAGCTGACGTCAAGCTGACGTCAAAAGGTCGCAACGCCAAGACTGGTGACGTCATCCACCTCCATCGTCTCCTCCGTAAAGAACGGCTCGCCATACCGCGTGCGAATCAGGGAGCCGTAGCGCGCCGCCTGATGAGTAACCATGTCATACAGCGGTTCGCCATTCGGGAAAACTTCGCCTGCCTGCGTCGCACCATCAAATTGCGACGAATAGCAGCGGATTGCGGACATTTTCCGGTCAAACTGTTCGGTGATGTCCACGACAAACGTCGGCTTCCCACCGTCTTCCCGGTACGTGATGACGTGCAGCAGCTTGAACGGTCGGAACGCCGGATCAGGACCCGGCGCGTACTTGGCCAGTCCTGCCAGAAAGCATGCATCACGGATCAATTCGGTCGCCCGGCGATGATCGGGATGCCGTCCTCGGGGCGCGGGTGCAATCACAACCCGGGGGCGTAGCTCTCGAAGCACTCGCACCAGCTGCGCGCGAGTCATGTCGTCGTTGGTGATCCCGGCGTCCGACAGCGCAAGATTCTCGCGCACTGCGAGTCCCATGATGCCGGCAGCCGCATCCGATTCCGCTTTGCGCAGGTCAGCCGATCCCCGCGTTCCCATCTCACCCTGCGTGAGATCGAGAACGCCAACGGCTTTCCCCGAATCCGCCGCACGGATCAGGGTGCCACCGCACGTCAGTTCAGCATCGTCGCGGTGCGCCGCGATCGCCAGCAAGTCGAGATGAGACATGACCGAGAAACTAAGCCGCGGTCACACGCGCGCGAGCCTGACCGCAAACCAAGTCGCGCGCGCTACCCCGCTCGAGTCAGATACGCGGCAACACGCTCAGCCGTCTGCTGGCCGCTCGCAATGCAATCGCCGATTGACACGCCGTTTCGATAGTTGCCGACGAGATAGAGGCCCGGGTTGGCCGTTTCGGTAGCATCCGCTGCATCCTTTACGGTCTGATAGCCGAGCGTGTACTGCGGAATGGCGCGCGGCCAGTAGACGTGCTTGATGAACGTCGGATCGCCGCGCACACCAAGCAACGCACGCAGATCGTGCAGCACGTGGCCAACCAGCGTGGCGCTGTCTTCGCGCGCGATTTCGGGGTGCCGAGATCCGCCCACGAAGCAGGTGATCGTCACATGATCTTCAGGTGCTCGCGCCGGGAAAAGCGACGAACTGAAGAGCGCACCCAGCAGACTCCGACGCTCGGCTGCTGGAATCAGCATGCCGAATCCGTTGAGCGGATGCTCGACGTCACGGCGGAGGAACCCCAACGTGAGCGTGCTGACAGGCGGGTACTCGACCCGCTCAACGGGTGCCGAATCGCGACGGAGCCCAGCCGGCAATTCCATCGCCGCCAACACATGCGCCGGCGTCGCCATCACCACGGCATCCACTGCATGCGCGCGTGTGGCACCATCCGGACCGGCTTCGATCTCCCATCGCGTTTCGGTCCGATGCAGCAATCGAACGGGACATCCGAGACGAACTGTGCCCGCGAGCGACGCTCCGAGTGCATCGGTGAGCGTCTGCATTCCGTCAACGAACGAAATGAGGCGCGCTGCGGGTGGACTCTGCTGCGCGACCACATCTGTGGACGTGGCCGCCTGCTGACGCGCAAGCTTGGCGGCCCTGCGGTTCGCCATCAGCCCTTTTGAAATCGAGCCGTGTTCGCGTTCGAGTGCGGCTACACGCGGGAACGCGTGAGCCATGGATAGTTGCTCCGGGTCGCCCGCAAAAATGCCGGAAATGAATGGATCGACGGCGTAGTTGAGGACTTCAGGCCCAAGTCGGCGACGCACGAACGAGGCGATCGACTCCTCGTCAGCTGAGTCGCGGCGCGCAATAAGCGGCTCGCCCAACACACGCAGTTTCGCCCGCAACGAAAAGAGCCGCGTCGACAGCATCGCGGACGGGGTGAGCGGAAACGAAAGCAGCTCACCACCGCGCACGACAAAGCGCCGATTCGCAGCAGGATTGGCCTCGACCACATCGCCGTGCAGGTCAAGCTTGCTAAGCAGCTCCTCGACCGGCGCCGAACTCACGAAGGAGTTCGGGCCATGCTCGGCGAGAAAGCCTTCGGCGTGCGTCGTTCGAATGGTACCGCCCGCTTGTGTGGACGATTCGTACAGCGTCACGTTCACGCCACGGCGCCGCAGCTCGTACGCTGCGACTAGCCCGGTGATTCCCGCGCCGACAACCGCGACCGAGCGGCTGTCTACACCATGCGCCTCGGTCGCAGGCACGTTGCTGGAC
>Ga0105049_10000284_pt1 | contig 53012 bp, 45 predicted proteins | sample MAT06_FD_78087 | JGI IMG/M metagenome (GOLD analysis project Ga0105049, IMG submission 78087) | Freshwater microbial communities from Lake Fryxell liftoff mats and glacier meltwater in Antarctica - MAT-06 | ecosystem: Environmental > Aquatic > Freshwater > Ice > Liftoff microbial mat | place...
AAAAGGAATATACTAAGTTTGAGTTTGGTGTTTACAGTAGTAGATGACCTGTTTTTATTCGTAGACTATTTTAGAATCTAAGGTGTTGAGTATAGAAAGTAAGTTTTGTTTTGCTGGTAAAATGAATTCTAAAAGAAGTTTTTTTCCTTTTTGTTGAAGTTTTGTTTTTGGAACTGATTCTAAAGCCACTAATAATTTTGGAAAATGGGAAGCGTAGAAAAACTCATCTGTATCCGCTGGTAATTCTATCACAATCCGATCTCCTCGTTGCATTAATCGAACAAAGCCTAATGGAAGTGCTTTGATTCTAACTTCTACTGCAAAGAGTAAGTTCTCGGCTGCTGGAGGTAAAGCACCGTAGCGATCGACTAACTCCTTACGAATAACTTGAATTTCTTCTGAGTTATGTAATCGATACAATCGTTTGTAAAAATCAAATCGTTCTGTATCTCCTTTGACATAATTTTCTGGTAATAGAGCATCACCTTCGAGATCGATTGACAACTCCTCGTGAAATGCCATTTGTTTTGTTAGCTTTTTCTGTGTAGAAAATAATGTTGCAAATTCTTCTTGGCGTAATTCAGTTACTGCTTCATCAAGTATTTTTTGATACAATTCAAATCCCATATCAAGAATATATCCACTTTGTTCGGCGCCTAATAAATTCCCAGCTCCGCGAATTTCTAAATCTCTCAGTGACAATTGGAAACCACTTCCTAAATCAGTAAATTCTTCTAAGGCTTGTAATCGCCGTATTGCGATAGAGGTTAACATCGAAGCCGGAGGCACTAACAAATATGAATAAGCTTGAGTATTTGAACGCCCAACACGTCCACGCATTTGATACAATTCTGCTAATCCAAAATTTTGAGCATTATGAACAAAAATTGTGTTTGCATTAGGAATATCTAAACCAGATTCTATGATTTTCGTTGCAATTAAACAATCATATTTTCGCTCTAAAAAGCGTTCCATTATGTTTTCTAATTCCGTTGCTGACATTTGTCCGTGAGCAACCGCACTTTTTATCAATGGATCTAAAGTAATAAGGCGATCTTGAAGTGTGTAAAGACTATCAATTGTGTCAGAAACAAAAAAGATTTGGCCTTTACGTTCTAACTCCCTTTTCACTGCAGAAAAAATAATATCATCGTTCCATTGAGTAACAATTGTTTCAATGGGAAGTCTATTCCTCGGAGGAGTTTGGATAATACTTAAGTCTCTGGCTCCCATTAAAGAGAAGTTTAACGTCCGAGGAATAGGAGTAGCAGTTAAAGTTAGGGTATCGATTGAAGCACGCATTTGGCGAAGCTTTTCTTTAGCACCTACTCCAAAACGTTGTTCTTCGTCGATAACTAATAAGCCAAGGTCTTTAAATTGAACATCGGCACTAAGTATACGATGCGTACCAATAAGAATATCAATTTCACCTCTTGTTAGGCGGTCTAAAATTTTCTTTTGCTCTAGTTTAGTACGAAACCTTGATAATACTTCAACCGAAACTGGGTAACGTTGTAAACGATCTCGAAATGTTTGAAAATGTTGTTCTGCCAAAATTGTAGTTGGAACAAGAATAGCAACTTGTTTGTTACTTTGGGTTGCTTTAAACGCAGCTCGTATAGCAATTTCAGTTTTTCCAAAACCAACATCACCACAAATTAGCCTGTCCATAGGTGTTGTGGATTCCATATCTTCTTTCACTTCAGAAGTTGCCGTAGCTTGGTCAGGAGTGTCTTCGTAAAGGAAAGATGCCTCAAATTCTTTTTGCCATTGTGAATCAATAGAAAACGCGAACCCTGTTTGTTTTTTACGTTCAGCATATAAAGCAATTAATTCTCTAGCAATGTCTTTTAGTCGTTTTTTTGCTTTCGACTTTTTCTTTTCCCATTCGGCACTACCTAATTTTGTTAACCTAGGTTGAGCGCTTTCTTCAGAAGCATATTTAGAAAGTTTAAAGACATTGTTTAAAGAAACATATAAGACATCGCCATCGGCATATAACAGCTTAACAGATTCTTGTGTGTTACCAGAAATGGTGATTGCAACTAAACCTGCAAATTGACCCACACCTTTATCTTCGTGAACAACATAATCACCGGGATGTAAAAGTTCTAAATCACGAATAGTAAGTGAATTGCTTTTCGATTTCTTAATCGCAAGGTCTCTTACTCGCCGTCTATTAAAGACTTGATGTTCAGTAAAGACAGCGATTCGAAGTGATGGGATTGTAAAACCAAACGAAGTACTATGATTCATCCACTCAATTGAACTGTATCTTTCATATCCAAGTAGTATAGAATCGTTGTTTTGTTTGTCTAATAACGAAACAAAAGTACTTTTGAAAAGGTCTTTAAACCGAGAAGTATGTATTTCTCCTTCAGAACAAATATAGACACTATATTGATCCGCTAAAAGAGTAGCAATATGTTTTGTACATTGTTCCATCGAAACTCCAAAATCGGGTTGGTTCGACGATTGAAATACAATTGTTTCAGTATTTTCAGCTTTTATGAAATTTAGAAAATACGTTTGATACCCTTGAACCCAGTCTAACAATTCTGCTGTTCGTTCATCACTTGCAGCAGATTCAATTGAAGAATCTAAAAAGAAAATACAATCTTCTTGTAAATACGATTGTAAAAATTTTCCTTCAGAATCTTTATAGAGATTTACTGTCCCATAAAATTCTATTTCTTCAAGTGTGCGAATACTCCTTTGGGAACTTGGGTCAAATTCACGAATCGAGGTAACTTCAATATCCCAAAATTCAATTCGAAGTGGGTTTTCCCAATCTAATGGGTAGATGTCAATAATTCCACCACGAACGGCAATATCGCCATGTTGTTGAACATAATCTGATTTGTTAAAACCTTGTAACATCAACGTTTGGATAAACTCTTCAAATTCATACAAATCCCCAATTTTCATTGAAATTTTCTTTAAAGAAATTTCATTTTTTTCTGGTAATGTTTGTTGAAAAGATTCTGGTGTAGTAAAGAGTATTGGATTATGAACTGACAATAATACCGAAAGAGCTTCAGCAACAATCATTGTAGAAGCATCTAGATCGGAAGAAATTTTAATAGTATGTTTTTTTGGATAAGTAAAAAAGGCTTTTGGAAGTTGTTCAGTTGAAAACAAAGAACAGTCATGAGAAATAGAATCTGCAATTTCATAAGAATCACAAAGGACAACAATTTGGCGATTAGCATGCTTATACAAAAAATACAATAGAATTGATTTTAAAGATCCTTGTATGCCTTTCAATGAAACAGATTTAGAAGATTTCAGTGAAGAAATCAATTGTGTTCCAAATGGTGAGTTTTCAATAACATCAATCAAGGTATGAAAAGAGGATTTTAATTTCATTGAATGTATTAGGTCTTAAATTTTTTTATTCTATCTGGGTTTTGGACTAAAAATTCTTTCCAACTCCTAGAAGAAGATTCTGGTGCAGTACTTTTTAAACCGTGACAAATTGCAATAGCTAAGGCGTCAGTTGCATCGAAAAAGGAAGGGCATTCTTTAATGGACAACATAGATTTTACCATATATTGAACTTGTTCTTTCGATGCTCGTCCTTTCCCAGTAACAGATTTCTTTATTTCCAAAGCGGAATATTCTGCAACAGGTAATTGCAACATTGAGGCAGAAAGCATTGCTACTCCTCGTGCATGAGACAATTTGAGTAACGATTGTGGATTTTTATAAAAAAACAACAATTCTAAGGCAGCTTCATTTGGTGAAGTTCTTAAAATCACTTGTGTTAAACGTTCGTAAATTGTTTTCAGTCTTTGGTCTAAGGACGAAAATTCTTTTTTCGCTTCAATAACACCATATTCAACTAATAAAAACTTATTTCCAGTTTTTTCAACAACACCGAATCCAGTAACTATACTACCGGGATCTATTCCTATAATTCTCACAAGTTAATTATGTTAAGGGTATTTCGAAAATGTATTAATTAGCGTACATATTGTAATAAATCTTGTATACGGTTTTATAAAAGATAAAGTGTATAAAAAAATTATTTGACAATATGCGACAAAAACAGCAGTACTTTTAAAAACAAGAAATGAAATAATGTACAAATCTAATGTAAAATGGTAACAGTAAAAGTAGTATTTAAAGTACAATTGACAGAAATTATTGAAACCAAAGAAATAGTTACTTCTGAGTTTTTAGCATTGGATATATTTCGTAGTTATCTAGACAAATCAAAAGAAGAAATCTTTGAAAGTTTCAAGCTTCTACTATATTCTTCATTTCCAAAAGCAACAATTATTGAATTGTCCTCAATTACAAGAATATAAAAAAATTTCCTGAAAGGTAAAAATCAAAATCAATATTGACGCAATGCGACAATTCGTTTAGTATTTTTGAATAGTATCAAGGAGGTACCACGTCGAAGTAATTTTTATAATGGGTGTTGTAATGGGACTAATAAAAGTAAAAGTTGAATTCCGTGTTAAAGAAATAGGAATGCTTTAGAACAAATCAAGAAATGAAGAATTGATTATTGATTTAGATGAAAAAACCGTAAAATCTGCTCAGTCATCTTCTGGAAGAATCTGCTCAGTCATCTTCTGGAAGAAAAAGCTTAGAAGGTTGGGCAAAAATGTTCTTTCCTCAAGCTTTAGAAGTAAAGGTAGAAAAGATTACCAAATTGTAAATCGAACGAGGTATGTAAAACTAAAAAAGGACAAGTTGTCCTTTTTTTAGTTTTAGTGCGGAAAGGGGGACTTGAACCCCCATGCACTTTCGTGCACCACCACCTCAAGGTGGCGTGTCTGCCATTTCACCACTTCCGCAATTTTTATATAGTCTACAAAAATACAGTATTTTTCTCAAAATGCGAAAAAATTCTAGTTTGCTGAAATTGTTATAAAATTATTTGCTGATTTATCGAATACTATCATTGTTTTTGCTATATTGCTTATTATGTGAGATATAAACTTTACAGAGAATACAATGAATAAGACTCATTATTTGTTGGAAAACATTGAAAAACGTGTAAAGAAATTTTATTCTCTACGAAATGAATTGCTGAAATCCGTATCAAAAATAGAATCAGTTTCTAAGTATGTTTTTAAAGATAGTAGTTGGAATGATGTATAGACTATATCCCTTTTTAAGGGAAAGGTGTATTTGTTAATAATTCATAATATGGGTTATAGTTGTTCGCCTTGCACTTTATGGACAGATGTATTCTATGGACTTGTAGACCATTTAGATGTTGCATTTAGTTTTGTAGCTTCCTCCCATAATTCTCCTGATACAATGAAAAAAAAATCAGCATCAATGTCACGGAAGTTTTTAATAGTTTCATCAAAAGAGAATACTTTCTTTCAGGATATGGGTTTTGCTGAAACAAAAAAAGAAAGAATCTACTATCAACTTGGTTATTCTATGTTTCAAAAAAATCCAGATGAAACTATTTCTCGAATTGGAATGAATTCATTTGCTCATGGGGGTAGATATTGTTCAATTTGGCATATCCTAAAGTTTCTGCCATTACAGATCAATTGGTCACCTAAAAAGAACTATTAAATCAAAAAAAAATGGATGCCAATACCACGCAGAATTTAATAAATGAATTAGTAACGAAATCGAAAGACGCCAGAAAGAATCAAGTTTCTTTGATGTTTGATTATGCCCGCAAGGCATATACATTATCTAAAGAAATTGATTATAAAAAAGGTCAACTCGAATCTTTGTATTTAATAGGCATTTACCATTCTCTGAAGAGAAATTCTAAAGAATGTATACAAATTAGTAAACAAATTGAAGAATTAGTAGATTTAGATTTAGAATTTGAAATTTACTATGCTCATTCACTAAAACTTTCTGGAATCGAATTAGTTTACTTAGGCGAATATGAAAAATCTTTTTCTGCACTTTATAAAGCATTAGAAATATACGAACGATTTAATGATCTTGGGGAGATAAGTACAACTCAGTACCTAATAGGCAATTCGTGGAGGGTAGTAGGTAATTTAGCAAAGTCTTTAGAATTTTTAGAGGTAGCATTAAATACCTGCCGAGAGTTGAGCAATAAACCTCGAGAAGTAGATATAATGATTCAAATAAGTATAATATATATAAGAAGCAACAATTTAGAATTAGCAAAAAAATATCTTTTCGAAATTCTAACGATCCAAAGGGAATTAGGTCTAATTCAAAATCAAATCTCTACGTTAAACAATCTTGGCGAGGTATTGATTCGTTCGAAAGATTATAGTTTGGCTTCGGAATACTTAAACCAAGCTTTAGAGTTGGCAAAACAAATACCAGAAGAAGAAGTTGTTAGTAACAGTTCTTTGCAATCTATATACATAAATCTTGGTAATAATCATGTACTAAATAAGGATTTTTCTAAAGCAGAAATGTATTTCATAGAAGCCTTAAAATATTCAAACCAATTTAGAGAACCAGGAATGTTAGCGGGAATTCACTTTAGACTTTCTGCATTACGTTTTAATCAAAACAAAGTAGAAGAATCGCATAAAGAAGTACAGTTAGGGTTGAAGTTGATCAATGACATAGTAGATAAATCTGAGTTATTCGATGTTCTTGATAATGCTTGTGAAACATTAGAATTAGTTGAAGACTACAAGAATGCCTATAAACTTTGTACGAAGATGCTTCAATTAGAAATGAAAAAGAATGAAGGTATGTTTGAACAACGTAGTGTTGAAAATGATATTAAAGTACGATTTGCTGATGCTGAAAAACAAGTTGCTATTGAACGAGAAAACAATGAAGAAATTAGTAAACTAAATATTCACTTAGACAATGTAAATAAAGAAAAAAATGAGTTTTTGGGTATAGTTGCTCATGATTTAAAGAATCCACTTTCTAACATAATTCTCCTTTCAAAAATGTTAGCTTCTCAAGCTTCAAATATAACAGAAGAAGAGATAATTGATATTTCACAAGATTTAGTGGAAACTTCTAATAGAATGTTTGAATTAGTTACAAATTTGTTAGACGTAAATGCTATAGAAACTGGGAATATTAGACTGACAATTTCTACTATTGATATAACGAATATTTTAGAAAAAATAGTAGGTCGACAAGCAGTCTATGCGGAAAGTAAAAAAATCAATATTACATTAAAATCCTCAATTGATGTTCGAATTCCTTCAGACGAAAACAGTTTGTTCCAAATATTTGAAAACTTAATTACAAATGCTATAAAGTATACTCCATTTTCTAAAAATGTGCTTGTAAATGTTTATAGATCTGATGTTTTTAGTGAAGTTGAAAACACGGAAAAACCATTTGTTAAGGTTGAAATAATAGATGAAGGACCTGGTATTTCTGAAGACGAGATTCCAAAATTGTTTCAAAAATTTTCACGTTTGAGTTCAAGACCCACTGCAGGTGAACATTCAACTGGTTTAGGACTATCAATTGTAAAAAAATTAGTTGAATCTTTGCAAGGAAACGTTTACTGCGAAAGTACACTTGGAAAAGGAAGTACATTCATAGTTGAATTACCTTTTGAGTTGCAGTAAGATTCTAAAAATTGAATGATGAAATAATATCTTCACACGAAAAAATTGAATTCTTCGTTTTAAAAAAAATGCGTACTTTTATTAATTATCTTTCATTATCTATTCATAATAATTTATGTCTTCTACCCGTTTTCTCGCCATTGAGAACATTCTCAACGCTCAACAACCTCATACTGAATTTGCTTCAACACAATCTGGAACTGAATTATATAATTCGTTAGTTTTTGATGAAAAAGCAAAGAAGAAGTATTTAATCAAACAAGCCTACGAAAGCTTGTTGCAAGCTGTAGAGCTAGGTGAACCTATCGACAGAAAAAATGCTGATTTTATAGCCAATGGAATGAAAAATTGGGCTTTAGATAATGGTGCTACCTATTTCACACACTGGTTCCAACCATTAACAGGGAAAACTGCAGAAAAACACGATTCTTTTTTTGAAGTATTTCCTTTTTCAGAGCCTGTAAACGAATTAAGTGGAAAAGCTCTAATACAGCAAGAACCTGATGCTTCAAGCTTCCCATCTGGTGGATTACGCTCAACGAGTGCTGCACGTGGATATTCAGTATGGGATCCATCTTGCCCTGCTTTTATTATGGAAATTGGAATGGGAAAAACACTTTGTATTCCTGCAATTTTTATATCTTATACTGGAGAAGCCTTAGATCTTAAAACTCCTCTGTTAAAATCAACTGCATTTTTAGAAAGAGCAAGCAAAGAAGTTTGTCAATATTTTGATTCTTCTGTTGAACGCACCTATATTAACTTAGGATGGGAGCAAGAGTACTTTGCCGTTGATGAAGGTTTATTCAATGCACGTCCAGACTTAGTTCTTTGTGGACGCACGTTATTTGGCAGTCCATCAGCACGTGGACAACAATTCGAAGATCATTATTTTGGTACTATTCCAAGAAGAGTATTCAACTTTATGATAGAACTTGAACAAGAAGCCTTAAAACTTGGAATTCCGATTAAAACAAGACACAATGAAGTTGCTCCAACTCAATTTGAATTTGCTCCACATTTTGAACTTGTGAATATTGCGGCTGACCATAATCAATTACTTATGGATATTATGGACAGGATTGCTAGAAAACATAAACTAAGAGTATTGCTTCACGAAAAACCGTATAATGGAATAAACGGCTCTGGTAAACATAACAATTGGTCAATTTCAAATGATAAAGGAGAAAATCTATTAGAACCAGGGAATGACCCTTTAAACAATCTACAGTTTTTAACATTTTATATAAATATTGTTAAATCAATACATGAATATGCAGATGTTTTACGTGCAAGTATTGCTAACGTTGGCAATGAGCACCGATTAGGTGCAAACGAAGCACCACCTGCTATCATCTCAGTATTTTCAGGTGAATTCTTGCGTTCTATAATCGATGATTTCTTGCATGATAGAACAACGAGCCAAAAACAAGTTAGTTCTATTGCTATAAATATTGCTAAAATTTCAGAAGTTCAAATTGATTCAACCGACAGAAATAGAACTTCGCCATTTCCATTTACAGGAAATAAATTTGAATTTAGAGCCGTGGGGTCTTCGGTGAATGTTTCAAACCCAATGACAGTTTTAAATACAATGGTTGGCGACCAATTAGTACAGTTTAAAAATGAAGTAGATTCATTAGTTTCTGGTGGTTTAGAGGTTAATACTGCTATTAAACAAGTGTTACGTAGATACATTAAAGAGGCGGAACCAATTTTATTTGATGGTGATAATTATTCGAATGAATGGATTGAAGAAGCAGAGCGTAGAGGTTTGTCAAACATTAAAACTACTGCTGAGGCTTTACAAGTTTATTTACGAAAAGAAGTAATGGAATTGTTCAGTCGAAATAACATTCTTTCTGAAAGAGAATTGAAAGCAAGATACAATGCCTTCTTAGAAGAATATATAAAGAAATTAGAATTAGAGGCTGTCTTATGCGTGGAATTAGCACAAATGCATTATGTTCCAGCGGCAATTACTCACCAAAATACTCTCTTAGAAAATTATAAAAGTTTAAAAGAGATTGGTTTAGTAAGCCAAGCTGAAGTTGTCAAACCTCAAATTGAAAAAATTTCTTTTCATATTAGTGCGATAATGAAACTATCTATAGATATTGAAAGTATACTATTGTCTGCTGATTCAATTCATGATGAATACCAAAAAGCATTACTCTGTGCTAAAGAAATCAAACCAAAAATCGAAGAAATACGTTTTAACGTTGATTCTTTGGAATCAGTTGTAAGTGATATACTTTGGCCCTTCCCGAAATATCGTGAATTATTATTTATACAGTAAAATTTGTATTGTATTGAAAAAAGTACTATATTTGTAGTCTTTTGAAAAAACAACCAAACCGACAATAAGGATAAATTATGGCAAAAAAAGGCGTACGTGTAATTATTACACTTGAATGTACTGAAGCAAAAAAAGAGGGCAAACCGGCTTCTCGTTATTCAACAATGAAAAACAAACAGAATACCACTGAACGACTTGAGATTAAAAAGTATAATCCTTTTTTACGTCGTCATACTGTTCATAAAGAAATCAGATAAAAGATTTGTTCTGATATATAAGCAACAAAATAACTTTCGCACCGTTACTACTTAATAATTGTACGGTGCTTTTTTTTATGATAGATTCAATAATTCTCTTACCTCTTGTAGGTTCGATCATCGTTTCAATAGGCACTGCAATTGTTGGAACCTTTTCTTATTTACGTAAAGAGTCTTTGTTAGGTGATGCATTAGCTCATTCTGTGTTGCCGGGTATATGTATTGCCTTTATCGTTTTTGAATCCAAACACCCCCTTATCCTTTTTTCGGGCGCATTAGTTTTTGCCTTTATTTCACAATGGATAATTACTTTTGTTTCTAACAATTCAAAGTTGAAAAAAGAAACCGTCTTAGGTGTTGTTTTGTCTGTCTTTTTTGGATTTGGAATATTTCTACTAACCATCATCCAACATAGCGGTTCTGGTAGTCAAAGCGGGTTAGACAAATTTCTTTTTGGAAAAGCTTCTACTATTTCATACGATGATGTTTCCATATATTTGGTGATTACCATTTCAATCGTTGTTCTGTCGATTCTTTTCTTCAAAGAGCTATTAGCTTCTTCATTTGATTCAATTTTTTCAAAAACTATATATGGATCTACAACTATAACTGATACTATCAATTCAGTAATGGTAGTGTTTGTAATAGTTTCAGGAATTCAAACAGCAGGAATTATACTTGTTTCGGCATTGCTAATTACTCCTGCGGTCATAGCAAGGTGTTGGACTAATTCTGCTAAAACAATGATTTACTTAGCATGTATTTCTTCAATACTATGCTCAGTAATTGGGGTTTTACTATCTGCATATATTCCTAAAGTGCCTACAGGACCAATCATAGTTTTTTGTTTAAGCATAGTGTTCTTTGCATCAATCACTTTCGCTCCTAAGAGCTTCCTTTGGAAAAGATTATTCTTTGCAAAGAAAATGCATTGGAAGGTCTTTGATGAAAATGTAATTAAATCATTATTTGTTTTAATTACTGATACACAGAAGTTTCGGTATCAAAATGCAGTAGAAATACTTTCTAAAAAGTACAACTGTTCAAATACAGATTTAGAAAAAAGTTTGCTTCGTTTACATTCAAATGGGTATATTCTTAAAAATGAGGGTATGCTTTCTGTAACGAAAGAAGGAATTGCTAAGGCAAAAAGATTGGTAAAATTACATAGATTGTGGGAAGTATATTTGGTTGAATATGTGCATATTGCAGCAGACCATGTTCATGAAGATGCTGAATCTTTAGAGCATATTATAACTCCTGAAATTGAAAACAAGTTAGAATTACTTTTGCAATTTCCTGAACATTGCCCACATCAAAAAACGATTCCGTATTCTACGTAGTAGGTGGGATTTCTGAAGTAGGAACTTGTTCTCCAAAAAAATAGAATTTGTAAAAAAAGAATTCTATTCCGACTAATAGCACTAAGGAAAGTGTGTCGGAGGTAAACCAAGATTGCTCAAAACTTTGTGGTAAAAGAAACGTAGAAACTGGTCCAGTAATAGCCCAACCAATAGCAAAGGTTAGCCCAATTACAGTTAAAGAAAGTATACCATCTGAAAATCTTCGTTCTTGCCAGCGTTTGGTAAAAAGATACAGCGCAAATAAAATATGCGATTGAAGTATAAGTATTTCTATCATAAATTTTTGTAATATTCTACAAAAATACACATTTTCTGACGTATGAACCAAGAAGAAATAGTTCTCATAATTTCAACATTCCCTAACAGAGAAGATGCATCGGCTTTTTGCAATAAGCTATTGGAACTTGGTTTAATTGCTTGTGCAACTATTTTACCAGAATGCGAATCTATGTTTAAATGGAATAACACCATTGAAATAATGAAAGAAACTCAAATAGTTTTAAAAACAATTCAAAGCAATCAAGAAGAAATCTACAGCATTTGTAAAGAAATGCACACTTATCAATTGCCAGAATTTATTCAATTCAATTCCATAGAAGCATCAAAAGAATATTCTCAGTGGGTTCTTCAACATTGTTCACAAAATCTATGAGAATAATACAAAGAAATCCTAAATATTCTTTTCTTATAACTTTGTGTTTCATGGGTGTAATTTCTACAATTACTGCTTTTTCGCAAAACAAACAACATTGTCTACAATTGGCATACCCTGAACATATTAAAACCGTTACAGATTCAGAAGTAATTTTTAAAGATGGTACTAAATTGCCTTTGTACCATCATTCGAAATATAGTAAAGATTACACGAATTTTGAAGAATTTTTAAATAATGCTTCTTTGTATAATCAGTTAGAACAATGTTATCCATTGACTGAACAATACTTACCAATTGAAAAAAATGTTGATCCAGGTAGAGCACGTTACGAACCTTTTTTTAAAAAAATGTACGGTTCAAGTGCAAGTGAGGTTAGAAAAAAATTAACAACTATTCGTTGGATGCCCAATACTGTAAATAAAACATTATTAGTAACAACAGTTAACGGAGTTGATAAAAAACTACTATTAATCTCAAAAGAACTTGAGGCGCTTCCAAAAGAATTTCATAAATATCTTCAAAATCCAGGTGGTACTTTTTTATGGAGAACAATTGCTGGTACAACACGGTTAAGTACACATAGTTTCGGTTGCACAATCGACATAAATGTATCTCATTCTGATTATTGGCGTTGGTATAGTCCAAATAAAAATGGGATTTATACCTATAAAAATAGAATTCCTTACGATATTGTTCGTATTTTTGAAAAGTATGGTTTTATTTGGGGTGGAAAATGGTATCATTTTGATACAATGCACTTTGAATATCGACCAGAATTATTCAAAACTAATTGTCATTGTTAATATGAATATTACATTAAACGGTTCCGACCTTACTTTAGATAAAATTCATTATCTTCTTGCTAACCCTACAGCAACTATTGCTCTAGAAGATAATGCTATTGTAGAAATGAATAAATCTCGAGCCTTAGTAGAACGATGGGTTCAAGAAAATAAAATTGTCTATGGGGTTACAACAGGTTTTGGAGAGTTTTCGAATGTATATATTTCTGAAGAACAACGTGAAGAGCTACAAGAAAATTTAATTTTATCACACAGTGCTGGAACTGGTGATTTTCTTCCAGACTATATTGTTCGGACAATAATTCTTCTTCGAATCAATGCTTTAGCAAAAGGTCATTCAGGAATTAGAGTTTCAACAGTTCAGACCTTAGTGGCTATGTACAACAACCACTTAATTCCTGCAGTGCCAGAACAAGGTTCCGTAGGAAGTAGTGGGGATTTAGTGCAGTTGTCTCATATAGCATTAGCCTTAATAGGAAAAGGAACAATTCGTAAAAATGGTGAATTTTTTCCTTCTACAGAAATATTTCACAACCATAATATGGAAACAGTGCGACTTACTTCAAAAGAAGGTTTAGCACTTATCAACGGAACTCAAATGATGGGAGCTTTTGGCTCCATTGCTGTAATTGAAGCTCAATTTTTAGCTGCAGTTGCTGATATCTCTGGTGCTTTGTCTGCAGACGCTCTTCGATCTACTGACAGAGCCTTTGATGAACGAATTCACATTTTGAGGGGTTTTGATGGACAAAAAACTTCTGCTAAAAATCTTCGATTCTTGTTAAAAAATAGTCAAATTAGAGAATCTCATTTTGAATGTGATACTCGAGTTCAAGATGCATACTCTATACGATGCATGCCTCAAGTTCATGGTGCATCTCGCGATGCTATAAATTATGTGTATTCCGTACTTTCAAAAGAGATAAATGCCGCTAACGATAATCCGTTAATATTTTCAGATTCAAACGAATATCTTGAAGGTGGAAATTTTCACGGTCAACCTTTAGCCTTAGCATTAGATTTTCTTGCAATTGCTTGTGCAGAATTAGCAAACATTTCAGAACGAAGAATAGAACGATTGGTGAATGGCTCTTTAAGTGGGCTTCCGCGTTTCTTAGCAACAAAAGGTGGGGTGCAATCAGGTATGATGATAGCACAGTATTCTGCTGCTTCTATAGTGTCAGAAAATAAAGTTTTGTGCCATCCAGCGAGTGTAGATTCTATACCAACGAGCGCAAATCAAGAAGACCACAATTCAATGGGTTCAATATCGGCTCAAAAATGTTTAAAAGTTGTCGATAATCTACGTAGAGTACTTGCAATTGAGTTGTTATGTGCTTCTCAAGCTGTCGATTTTCTTCGTCCATTACAATCAAGTACCTCTTTAGTAAAAGTACATACGGAAATTCGTAAGGTTGTACCGTTTGCAGAAACAGATAGAGTGTTATATAATGATATTAAAGCAATTGAAGAGTTGTTAAAAAAGAAAACACTTCATACGCTTGCAGAAATTAAATTGGATTTAATTTCGTGATTCGCATTTTTTGGTCTTTTTTTTGTATGTTACTTTTGTTGGATAAAATTCTTACTCTTGTTTAGGAAGTACAGCGTGCATTTGGTGTGTAATAGGTCCATTAAATTTTTCTTTGTTTTTCTTTTTCTGTTTTCAACTTCTTTGTTGATTTCGCAAGAATTAGATGAACCTTCTGCTTTGAAAGCGCAAACATCAGAGGCAATTGTCGCTGTCGATCTTTTTTCAAAAGAAGGTACTTTCCTTGCTCGTTCTACAGGCTTTTTCATTAACGACGATGGATGGTTTGTTACGTCCTCTTTAGCCGTTACCGAGCCTTCAACATCGAAAACTGGAATATTGATAATTACTACTTCAGATAAAACTCAGTATACCGTAAATACGATTTATTTTCTTTCAAACTATTATCCCCATTTAGCTGCAACTAATGTAGCTTTAGGGAAAATCCAAATTGCTGGAAATAAGTATTTACCACTTGCTGCCTACGAAGAAGAAGTTCCACTCCCTATTTTAAGAACTATTGGGTTTCATACAAATTACAGAAACCCAGATGCTTATATCGAACCGGTATCCTCGAAAAAAATACTTACTCAATTTGAATCAATCTATCAATTTTCTACAAAATCAAAAGCCTATTCTCTTGGTTCACCTATTATCTCCAGAACTGGTGAAGTTGTAGAATTTCTTACTGATACAGATTTGTCTAAACGAATATTCGCTGCTTCTGAATACATAACCACCACAAAAATTTATTCATTACATTCCCTTTTAAAAGATTTAAAACTTAATATTTCTATTCCAAGTTCTTGGGAAAAGATACCCGAACGACCATCGGTAGAAAAATCGATTGTTAGTATAGTTCCTGATTTGAAAAAGATAGATAGCATTGTTGGAGTCCAAACAGAATTATTTCCTTCTCCAGTATTGTCAAACAGAACTTCAATAGAAATTAGCGCTACGCCTCAATACGCTTTTAGTAGAGCTTTAAACCTATCGTATATGGTTGGTCAAGCAAGTGCGGCTTTATTCTACCGTTGGGGAGTAGATCCATATTCACAAACTATTGATACAGATAGAAAACATAGAATTGGAATTGAATATAGTATTAGAAAACTTTGGGATGTTCAACCACCAATAGGTACAAATTCTCGTAGAGTTGCCCCTGTAGCAGGATTTATGCACGATTTTGCTGTTGTTGCCGAATTTTGGGAATTTTTCCGTTTCGGTGGTGGGTTTGGAGTAAATACTACCCCTACAATCTTTACTCAATCGTATTACTACAGTGCTCAAGGATCTTTTCAATTTACTCGGTATCCATTCCCAATTGCACTTCGAGGGGGTTATCTTACAAACGATGCCTTAGATACTCATTGGTTTACTGCAGGAATATCTGTAGGATTAGGTTTGAATTTCCTCCAGTTTTAATAAGTAATTCATTAAATCGTCTACTAACTATTCACTATTTTTCACTTTACAGATCGTACTAAAATGAAAATATTCCTTTTCTTTGGAATAATATTCTCCTTTATTGCTTGTAATAAATCGCATTCTGAATCTACAATAGAAAAGAAATCAAAAAGTATGGAAACAAATTCGAACAAACTTGACACGATAACATTAGGAGCAGGATGCTTTTGGTGTGTTGAAGCAGTTTTTCAACGGTTAAACGGAATCCATTCAGTTCAAAGTGGCTATTGCAATGGAAACACAGCAAAACCTTCGTATGAAGATGTGTGTACTGGAACTACAGGATATGCAGAAGTATGCCAATTAACTTACGACCCCACAGTAGTAGGTTTTGAAGAAATCTTAGAAGTTTTTTTTAAGACGCACGATCCTACAACTTTAAATAAACAAGGTGCTGACGTTGGAACACAATACCGTTCTGGAATTTTTTATCACACAGAGGCACAACGTCTAACTGCAGAAAAAATACTAAAAGAAATAACCGTAGAAAAAATCTATGCAAATCCTATTGTAACTGAAATTAAACAAGTTACAAATTACTATAAAGCAGAAGATTATCATCAAAATTATTACAATGAAAATTCAAATCAGTCTTACTGTTCATTTGTGATTACTCCTAAATTAGAAAAGTTTGAAAAGATTTTTAAATCTAAAATGAAATCGAAGTAAAAGTAATTTCATTGAAATATAATATTTGTCTGGGCGAAAAATCTTTCGCCCTTTTTTTTTGCTTTTCAGTATACCCCTCTCCCCAAGAAGTGAGGGGAAGGGTAAGGGATTCTTATGCTATAATCATTTGACCCCTTCAGGGTCAAGGATTCTTTGGTATGAGTTTTCTTTTGTAGGGGAGAACCTATGTGTTAGCCCTGATGTCCAATTTCAAAAGCCTTCTTCCAAGGGAAGGGAATGAACAACAAATATGACGCTCATTGTAGGCGTCTTTAGAATTCAGTATGTATATGTTTTTTTAGTTATGGCAAATGAGTGATAACAATGCCATTCGAATTGCAACTCCGTTCGTAACTTGGTTTTTGATAAAAGAATGTTGGTAGTATTGTGCTACATCAAAATCAATTTCTACTCCATAGTTTATTGGTGCAGGGTGCAATATTGAAAGTGATGGATTATAGGATAATACCTCAGATGTAATTCCATAGTATTTTGTGTATTCTTCTAACGATGGTAGAAGCCCAATATCCATTCTTTCTTTTTGTAAACGAAGGACTATTAACACATCATTATTTTCAACAGCTTCTTGAATTGTTTTTATTCTAGTAATATCAAATGGAGTATGTTTTGGAAGTAATGTTTTTGGACCACAAATACTAACTTTTGCACCGAATTTTGAAAATAATTGAATATTTGATCGTGCAACCCTACTGTGAAGGATATCACCTACTATACAGATTCGTAATCCTTTTAATTTTTTTCCAATTGTTTTTTCAATAGTAAAGGCGTCTAACAATGCCTGAGTTGGGTGGTTTTGTTGTCCGTCTCCAGCATTTAGAAATTGCATTGAAGAGTGATCGTTCAAATATTTGACGATTCCAGAGGATTGATGGCGAAGTACCATTATGTCAACACCCATGGCTTCTAAAGTATGGACAGTATCAAGTATAGATTCACCTTTTTGTTGGCTACTTGTTGCAGCAGTGAATGTAATGACATCTCCTCCTAAACGCCTTGCAGCTAATTCGAAAGAACATTTTGTTCTGGTAGAATTTTCAAAGAATGCTAAGGCTATTGTCTTTTCACGTAAGGTAGATGGAACAGTATGTGTTTTTTGCCATTCATTTAAGTACGTAGAGGATAAATCAAATATTTGACAGATATCATTCTTAGATAACTGCTCTATAGAGATAATGTGATGATGTGGAAAATTGTACATAGGTTATAAGTATAGTAAAAATGGTAATACTAACGATGTATTATAAAATAAATATACAGTAACGGTTGCAAAAATTGCAGCCACTATGTCATCGGCAAGAATAGAAAATACCGTTTTTTGATTATTAATTAAGTTAATTGGAAAAGGCTTCCAAATATCAAAAAGTCTGAATAATCCGAATCCTATTATATACCAATAAATTGATACTGGAATGAAGAAGAATGAATACAAAACCCACATACCAATAAGTTCATCGAGAACGATTAATGAGGCATCGTGTGAAAAAATAGAATCGATTTCCGGAATTACTACCATAAAAATTATGGAGCATATTATGACTAAAACCGGTAGTATGTAAACACGTATTTCAAAGGGAACAAACAAAATGCTCATTGCAACGAATGAACCAAATGTTCCGGGGGCTTTTGGTAATAAACCAACACCACCAACTGTTGCAAGTAAAAATTTACATTTTAACGGAAATGACATTTCAGAAAAAGTTATTTTTTCCACGAAAACCCTTTGTATAAATACTCTACTCCAGTCCAAAGGCTGTATGCTGTTACCGTTAATAACAAAAAAGAAAAGATTTGTTGTATAGGAATAGTGTGTTCAATATTCAAAATAACTGTGTTTGAAAAAAGTTTTTGTAAAACAATGAATATTAAAATTATACTTAATACAATCATTTGATAGAACGTTTTGATTTTCGCTGCTAACGATGTAATAAAAGGTCGTTCATTATTATTCATTCTCCATCGAAGTAATGTAATTAAAACATCTCGAATAGTTATAACAACGAACATCCAAAATGGCATAATGTTTACACAAACTAAGTAATAAAAAGTTGTTAAGGTTAATACTTTATCTGCAAATGGATCGTAGAAACTACCCCATTTGGTTTGTACATTCCAGCGACGAGCTAACCATCCATCGACATAATCGGTATAGGAAGCAATAAAGAATATAATTCCTCCAAGTAGTACTTGCAAAGATGATTCAGACAAAAGAAGGAAAAAGATAATCGGAGCAACGACTATACGAATGGTAGTAATTATTGATGGTATCGTTGCTTTCATACCTTATTGCAATGAAATAGCAGAAGAAATAATTGAAGAAAATTCTTCAACTTTTAAGGATGCACCACCTATTAACCCACCGTCGATACTTGGTTGCGAAAGTAGTACTAAAGCGTTTTTTGCATTCATACTGCCACCATAAAGAATTTTTGTAGAAAGAGTATGACCGAACTGATTTGTTACAATATGTAAAGTTTGGCGAATAAAAGAATGAGTTTCTTCAGCCATTTCAGGAGTAGCCGATCTTCCAGTTCCAATTGCCCAAATTGGTTCGTATGCTATTACTGTTCGTTCTACTTCATCGAGAGTTAAACCTTCAAAAACTGCACGAATTTGTTTTTCTAAAACTTCTTCTGTTTTCCCAGATTCTCGTTCTTCTAAAGATTCTCCAATACAAACAATTGGAGTTACATCTTTCGATAAAACCATTTTTACTTTTTGAGCGACAATTTCATCTGATTCAAAGAAATACAATCTCCGTTCAGAATGACCAATGATACAATACACACATCCAATTGCCTTTACCATAGAAGCAGATACTTCGCCTGTAAAGGCTCCATTTTCTTCAAAATGGCAGTTTTGTGCTCCCACTGAAATAGGACTTGTTGAAAGCACAGAAACTACAGTCGAAACATTTGTAAACGGTGGACAAATAACGATATGAACATTGGGATTTTGATTTGCCATTTCATCAATTTTTCCAGAAAGTTCTTGAACAAACATTTTTGCTTGTGCAGGAAGCAAATTCATCTTCCAATTTCCTGCAATTATAAATTCTTTCATTTTGTGTTACCCATTACTTTATAGATGGTGTAATTTACTAAATCTTTATCGGAATCAAAACCTATCCCTGAAATAGTTTCTTTTGGTGAGTCTATAGTAACTGCTTTATCGGATTCAAAATGCTGTCGCAATTGCACCCAACGAAGTAAAGGAGTTCTTACTTTGGTTTTTGAAATATAGGAATAAACTTCAACATTCCCATACGCATTCATATCCTTAGTATTATCATAGATGACAGCACTATCGCACGTTAATATTGTTTCAACAGTAGAAGTAAAAGGCTTATACAATTTAAGTTGAACATTACCTGTAAGAATGGTAATCATTTTAGATTCGAATATGAGTGCTTTGTCGCCTTTTACAACCGAACGAACAGTTGTTGAATCGACTAATTGCAAAATGATTGAATATGAAATATGGGTAGGAATAGAAGCATCTTTTGTCCCTTGACCTTTAGGTAAATCTTGATTTTGACAACCCAATAGAACTAAAAAACAAAGGGAAACACCAAATATGAATTTAAGTGGTTTCACGTAAAAACTTCTGAGAATAAATGTGTAATTCAACAATTTCAGTCAAAAAATCTTCCACTTTTGAAAGTGGCATTTGAGTTGCAGCATCACTTTTTGCTTTAGATGGATTCGGATGTGTTTCGAAAAACAATCCATCAACCCCTACAGCTACCGCAGCCCTTGCTAAAGAACGAATATACTGTGGACTACCACCAGATTGATTTGAAATACTCGGAGCTTGTACAGAATGTGTTGCATCGTAAATCACAGGGACTTTCATTTCTTTCATTATCAGTAATGAACGGAAATCCACTACCAAATCATTATATCCAAAAGTAGTACCTCTTTCTGTAACCCAAATATCAGACCCACCGCCACTTCGTACTTTATCAATGGCGTATTTCATAGCTTCTGGTGCTAAAAATTGTCCTTTTTTGATATTAACCGTTTTCTTAGATTTCCCTGAAGCTACCAATAAATCAGTTTGTCTGCATAGAAATGCAGGAATTTGAAGTACATCAACATAAGGAGAAACTATTTTAACATCTTTTACTTCATGAACATCAGTCAATATAGGAACATTCCATTTTTCTCGGACTGAGGCAAGTAATTCTAGAGCTTCATCGTCGCCAATTCCTTGAAATGATTCTCCGCTTGTACGATTGGCTTTTTTATATGATGCTTTGAAGTAAAAAGTGACAGGTAATTTTTTGGTAATTTCCACTAATCTAGTAGAAACTTCTTCGACTACTTCTTTTGATTCGGCTAAACAAGGTCCTGCAATAATAATCATCGTATTTAAGAAAATCGTTCTATAAATTCAGAAACTACAGGATCAGTCGAAGTTTGAAGTTCATCTACAGTTCCCGAAAAACAAACTACTCCTTGATCTAACATTTTTACTTGATGTGCGATTCTATATACCGAAAACATATCGTGAGTAATAACTAAGGAAGTAACTTTAAACTTTTTAGCTAAATCGGCTATGAGGATATCAATTTGTTCACTTGTAACAGGATCTAAACCAGTTGTAGGTTCATCGTAGAAAATATATTCCGGACTGCCTGTTAAGGCACGTGCAACTCCAACTCTTTTTTTCATTCCACCAGATAAATCAGAAGGTTTTTTATCCTTAAGAAGTTTCCACTCTTTTTCGAATCCTTCTGGTTGAAGATCATCAAAATCTGGCAACAAACCAACTGCAGAAAGAACTCTTTTTGCTTCGTCTTCTAGAGTTTGAATTTTTTTTTCACCATGCTCAAACATTCTGAATATAACATTTTCAAATACTGTCATAGAATCGAACAATGCTGCACCTTGAAAAACATACCCTACGGAACGTCTTATACGGAAAAGTTCTTTTTGTGTCAAAGTAGCTATGCAAGATCCATTGAAGGTAACAGAACCTATGTCAGGTTGCAATAATCCAACAATATTTTTTAAAAGAACACTTTTTCCACTGCCCGATTTACCAATAATACAGGTTGTTTGACCTTCTTCTACAACAAAAGAAATCCCTCGAAGAACTTTTTTTACTCCAAAGGATTTATGAATATTTGTAAGTTCTATCATCTTTTAAAGAATATACTTACTAAGATCTACATTCAGAACAAGTTTCGACAATTTTGACTGCACAGTTTCTGAAGTAATTGTGAGTACTTTGTCTTTCAAGTTGTCAGGAGCATTAAAAAGGACATCTTCGAGAAGATTTGTCATAATTGTATGTAACCTTCTTGCCCCTATGTTAGCAACATCGTCGTTTACTTTTGCAGCAATGGAAGCAATTTCTCTAATTCCACTTTCTTCAAAAATCAACTCATAGCCATCAGTTTTAATTAAAGCACAGTATTGTTTGATTAAGGCATTTTCAGGAATGGTAAGAATTTTTACAAAATCTTCTTCAGTTAATGAACTTAACTCAACTCTGATAGGAAATCTACCTTGAAATTCCGGTATTAAGTCAGATGGTTTAGAAACATGAAACGCTCCAGATGCGATAAATAAAATATGATCTGTTTTGACAGGTCCATACTTCGTGTTAATAGTGCTTCCTTCTACTATAGGTAACAAGTCTCTTTGTACACCTTCACGTGAAACTTCTGGACCTCCTGAGGATTTTGCTCCCCCTCGAGATGCAACTTTATCAATTTCATCTAAGAAGACAATCCCTGCGTTTTCTACACGAAACAACGCCTCTTTGGAAACAGCATCCATATCTATAAGCTTATCTGCTTCTTCTTGTTCTAAAACAATCCTAGCTTCAGAAACAGACATCTTCCGTTTCTTCGATTTTTTAGGCATCATATTAGAAATCATATCTTGAAGATTCATACCCATTTCGTCCATTCCAATAGGACCAAGAACATTCACACCAGAAGACGCATCGATAGTTACATCTACTTCGATGATTTTTTCGTCCAAAACTCCATCTCGCAACATAGTTCTAAATTTTTCACGAGTAATGGAATTTTCAGCTTCTTCTTCTTGTGTTGAAACATCAAAAGAAATTCCTTTTTTCACAGGTGGAATAAGAATGTCTAAAAGTCTATTTTCGACAGCATCTTTTGCTAGTTTTCGAACATTTTGAATTTGTTCTGAGCGGACAGTCGAAACCCCAATTTCCATTAGATCGCGAATGATTGATTCTACATCTCTACCAACATAACCAACTTCAGTGAACTTTGTAGCTTCTACTTTGATAAATGGAGCTCCCGCAAGTTTGGCTAATCTTCGAGCAATTTCTGTTTTTCCAACTCCTGTCGGACCTATTAGAATAATGTTGTTTGGCATAATCTCATCACGCAGTGGAGTTGCAACTTGCTGTCTTCTCCAACGATTTCTCAAAGCAATAGCAACTGCCTTTTTTGCGGAATCTTGACCGATAACATATTTATCTAATTCTTCAACTATTTGACGTGGAGTAAGGTGATGTAATGAAGCTGTAAAGGTATGTGGTTTTCCGTTTTTTGATTCGGATGTGTTCTGTGTTGTATCCATTTGGTATTCTTTATACAATCTATATAAGAATCAATTTTTAATTTGGTTTGTTAAACGTAAGTACTGCCTTTCTATTACAGAAAATATTGTGGAAATGAAAATTGATTACAGAGTCAATTTTGTTTTTAACGATAAAAGATGGTTTCTTCAGTAATTATTATGTCCAGCGGAATATCGGTATTTTCAATTGGAATAGTTTGAACTTCTTGCATGGCAAAAGCAATTCCAATTTTTTTTGCATTCGGAATTTTTTGTAAAAAACGGTCATAGAATCCTTTACCATACCCAATACGATTACAACAAGCATCGAATCCAACTAATGGAACTATAACAATTGTGCTCAGTTGGTTTAATTGTGAAATTGAAAAGAATTGAGGTTCTTTAGGTATTGGAATATTGTACTTACCTTGAACAAATACCGTTGATGTATCAAGTATTGAATGGGATAAATCAAGATTTAAATCATTCACAATTGGTACAGAAACAGTTTTTTTTAAAGATAATAAATTAGATAGAATTTTTGTAGTATTCACTTCAGAACCATTTGAACAGTAACAGTGTACAACAGTAGATAGATTGATTATTGACAAAGAAAATAGTTTTTCAAAAATCAAATTAGTTTTAAAAAGGATTTCAACTTCCGATAAGGAATTCCTTTTCAACAACAGTTTTGAACGTAACGACGATTTTTTTTCTAATAGCATTACTTAGAAAGCCTAGCAAATCGTTCATACCAATTTTCTTCGTGAAGTTCATTAAAATGATTCGAATGAACTTGAACATATCTATTAACCCCACCGATTTCAACGAATACAAATATAACTCCACCTTGATATGCTTGATAGAACCAAATTTCGTGTGGACGAGAATCTGAACCAGCGACTCTTAAATCAATTTGAGTAGGTGTCCCATATTTTAACCGAACTCTACCACGGTCTGATCTCCACCCTTCTTTTACTAACGGATTTTTGTAAAATTTATTCGCATACCGAACATTTTCTTTAAAGTTTTCCAATTCTTCGTTTACAGAAGTAAGTAGATCTGAATCCATTTGTGACCAATACTGAAAAAGAAACTTCTGTTTAGCTTTAGTTTCTGTAAGTGATTTGAGAACGTCAACCTGATTTTTGGGAATGAGTATTTTAATTTTTTCAATTTCAATTTCAGTTTCTGATTCTGTGAGAGTTGAAAACTCACTTTGAAGAAACCGGTCATCTTCTGAAACAAATTCATTTGTCTCAGATGGAAGCATTTCAGAATTAATCAAGTAAAACTTTTTACGTTTTTCAACTACAAAATTTGAATCATTTCTCGAATATTGCAGTTGAATATAAAAGTAATAAATTCCGCTTGGTAAGATTTCTAAAGGTATTTCCTCACTAAGCACTATTGCATCATTTGTAGATTTTTTTTCTACAGGAATGGAAACAACATCTTGGTTTAAACTGTTTGCAATTTTGTAAATGATTGTATAATTTCCTTTTACTATTGTATTTGTGTTATATACTTCCGAGTAAAATTTTAAAGTAGGTGTAGTGGATATTATTTCTAAACTTGGGTTAGGAACCACCAAAGCGCCACTTTTATGAAATTCAGTATTGTTTCCGTTTGAACTTGAACCAACTTGGAATATATCCGAGGCTAATTGAATATCCGAAAGTTGAGGATAAGGAACATTGTATTTTGGAACAAAAATAGTAAAGGTATATTCTTTTACGTTATTAGAATCAAGCTGGTCAAAGGCGCGGACTGTTACAGTGTATTCACCGAATTCTAATTTGAAGTTTTTTTGTCCAACAAAATAACTCAGTGTATCAATATACCCTTTTGAATTCATCTGTTCAACTTTCCATAAAATGTCAATAACTGGAATAGTTTTGTTTTTATTTTTAACGACAACATTGATTATCGCTTCACCAATAAAAGTATTTCTCGAAAGGTTTTTAGTATAGAGTAGTGACGTATCTATAAAAGAATAATACATTTCAAATAGTGAAGATGAATCGTCTAGAGCAAATATAGAATAATCCAAAAAAAGGTGAACAGGTTTTGATTCTGCTTTTGATAGTGATAAGAAATTAACAATAATAAGAAACACGATGGTATACAAAATCTTCATTTTTTAGAACAAGTAATGTTTGTAATATTTAAATACTAAGAACGTACATACGTTTTAGTACTTGTTAAATTGATGTTTTTTAGAACACTTACATCTTCATAAAAGTTACACCAATACCTTCATCTTTGCAAAACGCAGTAAATAATTCGACTTCTCTAAAAAAATTATTCCAAGCCTCCTTACAATCAGATTTTCTCCGTAAAACATCTGGCACTATGTTGGCGAAAGTCATTATTGGAATTTTGGGAGCAATTAGTTCAATTCTTCTAGCACGTATGTTAGGTCCTGAAGCTAGAGGTACATTTGGGGTAGCATTACAATTGTCTACATTCGGAGTACAAATAGGTTGTTTAGGAATTAATTCTTCCAATCTATATTATAGTGCAAAAGATCCGTCAAAAGTTCCCATAATTGCTGGTAATTCATTACTCATATCAATTGTCCTGGGAATAATAGTGATAGTTGTATCGTCTGTCTTTTTTTACTTTTTCCCAACATTGCAGCCTTTAGATGGTTCAATGCTTCAGTTATCTTTGTTTTGGGTACCACTTGGAATTCTTTATTTATTACTACAAAATATTTTTCCAGGTGTTCAGGATATTAAAAGTTATAACCTTGCAGAAATAGGTTTTAGAGCAATTGGAGTTATTCTATTTGTTTTAGTAATTGTACTTTTCCATTCTACTTCAATCGAATTAGTCTATCTAACGACTTATTTCCCTCCTTTAATCATAAGTATTTGGATTCTTTGGAAGTTAAAAAGTTATGGAAAAATCTCTTTTGATTTTAAAGAAGTTACCTCTTCAATTTCCTATTCAACTCGTATTTACATTGCAACAATATTTGCTTTTGTGATGTTGAAATCGAATTTGTTTATGATAAAAGAAATGCTTGGTGCAACTGAAGCTGGGTATTATTCAGTTGTAATGAACGTTTCAGATTTGTTTTCAATGATTAGCGCTTCTATTGGAATGATACTTTATTCTAAGGCTTCTTCAATGGCAGAAAATTCAAGACGATGGAAAATGACCTTAAAATCAGCAGCATTATGTTCTGTTCTATTGCTTATTGCATTTACTGTCTATTACTTCAATGATGAAACAATTTTCAGACTTTTGTTTGGTAAAGAATTTGACTCAGCAATTGTACCTTTCAATTATTTACTTATAGGATTATTCTTTATGGGAGTTCAAACTATATTTATGCAATACCTTGCTAGTATTGGATTGCCTAAAATTACTTTATATTTGTGGGGATTCGGTGCAGTTTTATACCTAATTTTAAATACAATATTTATTCCAAAATACGGTTTAAATGGAGCCTCTATTGCTACATCAGTTTCGTATTTCATATTTGCAGTTTTAGTTATTATTTGTTCATTCTATTATGGGAAAAAGGTTGTTATTGAAAAACTATAGTTCTTTTGCAAGATTTTTAATGATTTTGATTAGTTTCATTTTTATTTCAAATTCTAGTTTGTTTTCAAACACATCTAGTTTGATAGGAACTTGGTATTCTGAGTATAGCATACTGTTAAAAGATGATGCATTATACTCTTTTACTTCTTTTACTATTACTAAAGACAGTATTCACGTTACCTACAAAAGAAGAACAACTGATTCCAACGATATTTTCTTTGGTCCTGTAGTGCCCGGAAGACTTTTAACAATTATGCAATCAGGAAAAATTAAAAGTTTTCAAACATTTAGCGATTCTAAAGGTGCAATTCTCTTTTCTATAAACGATTCGTTATTTAATGGCACATTAGCAATACTTTATGAAAAAATCAATGATAAAGTGATACGTTTTTTTCTTGATGGGAAAATCATTGAAGATGAATCAAATCTAGTGTCCATCACTAATTTTGATTCTCATAATTTTTTACGAATGGAAAAAGATTCTCTGTTTACAAAACAGAAACTTTTAAAACCAATTTCAACTATTCAGTCAATAAAAGAGTTTCAAAAGCATCAACAAAAATTAGTGCCTATTTTACGCTCAAAAGAATCCCTTAAAAAGGCAGAATTAGCTTCCAAAGATGAAACAGAAGTCCTTACTAATGTTTATATAGTTACTGAAGCACTCCAAGAAGTTTTTCTAAAGGAAAACAAAAATCCATACGAAAGTAATCATTTGTTTTTTAGTTTTCTTATCAACGAAATCGTAAAAGATTACAACAAGAAAATAGCAAAGCTTTTGTCGAAAAGCAAAGAAAAAAACTTAGAAGAAATAGAGAAACTGCAGAATAAGATTGATGCTTTGCAATTATTTTTACAAAACAGAAAACCCTAAAATATGTGTGGCATTGTAGGTATATTTACAACTTCGACTAAAGAACCTGTTTCTCGGAGCGTTCTGATTTCTATGAGAGATACAATGATTCATAGAGGTCCTGACGGTGCTGGAGTTTGGCTCAATGAGGAAGCTACTGTAGGTTTTGGACATAGACGCTTGTCGATTGTAGATTTGAGTACTACTGCGAATCAACCTATGACGTCGAGAAGTGGAAGATATACTATAGTTTTTAATGGTGAAATTTATAACTATCTTGACGTTAAGAAAGAGTTAATTTCCAAAGGAAAAACTCAATGGATAACAGACCATTCTGATACCGAAGTACTTTTAGAAGCATTCGAATGTTGGGGAATTGACGCTGTTCATAAATTGCAAGGAATGTTTGCTTTTGCTATTTGGGATTCAGTTGAAAAGGAACTATTTGTTTGTCGCGATAGAATTGGTGAAAAACCTTTTTACTATTCTTTCAATAACAATACATTTTTATTTGCCTCTGAAATAAAAGCGTTATTGGAACATCCTTCACATACAAAGAGAGAAATTAACAAAGAGGGTTTATTTCATTATCTTTCTTTTTTGACTACCCCTGCTCCAATGACTTTATTTAAAGGAATACATAAACTACCTCCATCTACTTGGATGAAAATTTCTAATGATGGTACTATCAAACAAGAAAAATATTGGGACATTTACAACAACGACTTTACAAGTCTTGGACATAAAACAGAAGATGAAGTTAGTGCACATATTTTAAACGAATTACGAACTTCTGTACAGTTACGTAAAATGAGTGACGTTCCGGTAGGAGTGTTTCTTTCTGGTGGAATAGATTCTAGCACTAATGCGGCATTATTTTCTGAAGGTGCTACAAGCCCCGTAAAAACTTTTTCTATTGGATATGAAGGTAAATATAATTCTTATACAAACGAACTTCATTATGCAAAACTAATAGCTGAAAAAGTTGGTGCTGAATACTATGAACGCTTATTGACAATTGAAGATCTAATTTCTTTTTTACCTCAAATGGTATGGCTTCAAGATGAACCAATTGCAGATCCAGTTTGTGTACCATTATACTATGTTTCTAAATTAGCAAGAGATAATGGAGTTGTTGTTGCGCAAGTTGGTGAAGGTGCCGATGAACTTTTTGCTGGTTATCCAAGTTGGAAGCGTTTTTTGAAGCTGCAGAAACTCAACGATTCGCCAGTTCCTACTTTTGTTAAGCAACTCGGAAATAGTACTTTGCGAATTGTAGGAAAGAAAAACCATTTAATGTCAGAATGGCTTCAACGTGGAATAAAAAATCTTCCTATATTTTGGGGTGGAGCAGAAGCATTTTCGGAAGTACATAAAAAATCATTACTTCATCCGACATTACAAAAAGAATTTTCGAGTTATTCGTCGTGGGAAGTCATAAAGCCTTATTGGGATAGATTTCAAGAAAACAGCAATGAACCTACAACTCTAAATTGGATGAGTTATATTGATCTAAATTTCCGAATACCTGAATTACTCCTTATGCGAGTAGACAAAATGAGTATGGGAGTTAGTTTAGAAGGAAGAGTTCCGTTCTTAGACCATAAATTCGTTCAAATGGGAATGGGGATTCCATCTGATTGGAAGTTAAAGAATGGTACTTTAAAATATATGCTTAAAAAAGCTGTTCGTGGTGTTATTCCCGACGAATTGATAGATCGTAAAAAACAAGGATTCGGAGTTCCTGTATACGAATGGTTTTTTGATCGGTTAGGTGAAACTGCAGAAAAAGCAATTACTGAATTTATTACTGAAACAGATCTATTAGACCATAGTGCTGTAAAGCAACTATTTATCCAAAAACAACCCCAACAATTATGGTATTTGCTGAATTTGGCACTTTGGTGGAAACGATACATTCAATAAAATGAAATTTGTGTGAAATTATTCTATAAAATACTCTATAATCCATTTGTTAATTCTATTATTAGAAACGTACTATATCCGTTTCGTTCGGTACTTCCGTTTTCTATAAAGATACCCATAAATGGTGTAGTTACAATTCCAATATCGGAAACAAAGTCTATTAAAGTTACTACAAATGAAACTAGTTATATAAATAGAATTATGTTTTGGGAAGGTGTTGATAGTTTTGAGTACACTCCTTTGTTTAAAAAAATTGCTCCTTCATTAGATTGTTTTGTAGATATTGGTGCTAATATAGGTTACTATTCCCTTTTGGCTTGTGCGTTAAATCCGAATGTAATTGTTTATTCATTTGAACCATCGTACGGTCCGAAACACTTTCTACGATTAAACAAAGAACTTAACAAATTTGACAACTTACTTATTCAAGAAGTAGCTTTATCAAATAGTAAGGGTACCATTGATTTTTTTGAAGAATTTAATCCAAAATACAGCTATTTAGAACACCATTTAGGTGGAGTTGGTTCTTTAGAAATTCAACAAAACAACTTTCCTGTTCGTAAAACAACCGTAGAAACAACTACCTTCGATACATTTGTTGCTGAACAAAATATTTCAAATATTGATCTTGTAAAAATAGATACAGAGGCAACTGAACATATTATTTTACAAGGATCTTCGAATGTTATTAGTCAGATCAGACCAATATTTATTATTGAAGTTCTTTTCGATTTAATAGAACAACAACTTCAAGATCTTTTCAACCAACATTCGTATCGATTTTTTTGGGAAACTAACACTGGGCTACTTGAAACCCAAACCTTGCTTCGAAACGAAGACAATGGCTTTAGGAATTGTTTTATTGTTCCTGCCGAAAAATACCATATTATACAACCTTTACTTCAAAAACTATGAGCGATTCTATAGTACGGTCTTTAACTCGAAAAATGTTTCGTGCAGTTTTTCAAAACTATAAACGTGAGTATGGAAGGTACACAATATTGACAAAATATTTTGTTCCATTAGCTGCTCCAAAATCCAAAAGTGTTTTTGATGTTATTACCATGAAAGATGGAATTAAACTTGAGTTAAATGTAAATGAATTTAACCAAGCATATTTTTATTTGTTTAACAACTATGAACCTGAGACTGTTGCATGTTTACAACAACAAACTAAAAAAGGTGATTTTGCTTTTGATGTTGGTGCGAATTTAGGGTATATGTCTCAAATTCTTTCAAGAGCTGTTGGTGAAGCTGGAAAAGTATACTCTTTTGAACCTGATCCTCTTAATTTCAATAAATTACAAAGGCATATTGAAATGAATGGATCTAAAAATATCACACCTTTTCAAATTGCTCTTAGTAAAGAAACGGGTACTCTTACTTTGTATCATTCTATTATAGATAATAGCTCCTCTCATTCTACAGTTTTTTACGATAGAACTGTTTCTGATACGGATGTCATTTCCGTTCCTGCTCAAACATTCGATTCTTTCTTAATAGAGCATTCAATTCCAAAAGTAGATATTATTAAAATAGATGTAGATGGTGGCGAATTCAATGTTGTTCAAGGAATGAAAGAATCTTTCTTAGAATATAAACCAACAGTTGTTTTAGAGTTGTGGTCTGAAATGCTTAACATTTCAGGACTTTCAGTCAAAACTTTCAAAGAGTATTTCTTTGATTCTTTTGGTTATATCTCCTATAAAATTCATCAAAATGGCGTTTTAACAAAAAGTCCAATTACTGAATATCACCATACAGATAACGTAGTGTTTGTACATCAGTCTAAAAAAGGAACTTTAGTAAATGTTCGAAACTAATAAAAGAATACTATGTGTGGAATAGCAGGAATTATCTCTAAACAAACTCAGCGACCTTTACATACGTACTTGGACAGTATGTCGAAAAAATTGCGACATAGAGGTCCGGACGATGAAGGGTTTTTGTTGTTTTCAAATAATTCTATATCTTTATCTTACGGCGACGATACACCTGTAGTTGTAAAAGAATTTAATTCTCTTTACAAACCTACTTCTCATATACATACTAATTCTGAACCTGCACAATTCGGATTAGTTCACCGCAGACTTTCTATACTTGATTTAAGTCCTTTAGGGCACCAACCACAGTGTTTAAATGATTCAGAAATTTATATAACTTTCAATGGTGAAATTTATAATTATATCGAGATTCGAAATGAACTACGTGAAAAAGGATACACTTTCACTACAGAATCTGACACAGAAGTTCTACTGAATGCGTACAAAGAATGGGGAATTGAATGCCTTTCTCATTTTAATGGAATGTGGTCATTTGTTTTGTACGATACAAAGAAACAACAGTTATTTGGAGCAAGAGATCGTTTTGGTGTAAAACCATTGTATTATTCTTCAAACGAAGAATATTTTGTCTTTGCTTCAGAACCCAAAGCTATTGTGGGGCTTCCTTTTGTTTCTTCTGCCATTCACACCGATTCGTTGTTTGATTACCTTGTGTACGGTTTAAAAGATATTCAAGAACAAACCTTTTTCCAAGATATTAAAGAAATTCGTCCTTCTTCTTATTTTATCTACAATCTTAGTTCTAATACTTTTGCTGTTTCTCAGTATTATTCTCTGCAAACAAATCTTGAATGGGAAAAATTTTCTCGGGAACGGTTTTTAAATCATTCAAAAAATATTCAAGAGTTGTTTTTTTCTGCAGTAGATTTACGCTTACGCTCAGATGTAACTGTAGGTTCTGCACTATCAGGTGGGTTGGATAGTTCTGCAATTGTAAGCACCATTAGAAGACTAATAAACATACGTAATTATAATCATGTTGGAGTTCACCAAAAAGTTTTCACTGTTACACATCCGAATTTACCCATTAATGAACAACATTGGGCTGAGATTGTTGCAAAGCATACTTCTGCAGAAATGCATACAATTTCGCCAACTTCAACAACTTTTAAAGATGATATTGAAAAATTGGTGTATACTCAAGATATTCCTTTCGATTCCACAGCCATTTATGCTCAATATATGGTAATGAAATTAGCAAAAAGCCATAATGTAACTGTACTATTAGATGGCCAAGGAGCTGATGAGGTTTTTGGTGGATATCAACAATATTACCGTGGTTTTTTTGCTGAAATGTTGAAAAAACTAAAAATTCCAAGATTTCTATATGAATATGAAAACTTAGATAATTCTCCTGTAGATGCGAAATTTGTACAGTTTTCGATGGCAAAATTACTTCGTTCAAAGTTCTTACCTACTTTTTTAAAGAGTAAAACGACAAGAGGTTATATAAAAGAATTCACCTACATTCAAGATGATTTTTGGAGTTCTCATTCTCATAGAATATCCGAACATTCTGAAATGATGTACCCAACTTCCTTAAATGAGATGTTGCTTAATTCTATGACAAGAAGTGGTTTGTTGTCTCTTTTACGCTACGAAGATAGAAACTCAATGAGTTTTTCAATTGAGTCGCGAACTCCTTTTGCAGACGACACTCCATTGATTGAATACGTATTTGGAATATCTTCAAGTTATAAAATAGTTCAGGGCTGGTCGAAAGCCTTACTTCGACAATCGATGATAGATATTATACCAAATGAAAATAGACTGAGAAAAGATAAAGTTGCTTTTGCTACCCCAGAATATACTTGGCTAATTGAAAACAAAGAATACCTTCAATCATTTTTTACCGCTACATTATCTGAATATTTTAATGTTCAGAAACTAATTCAAGATTGGGATAGTATTCTCCAAAGTCAAAAGAAAGAAGGTATTACTATGATTTGGAGATTTATCAATGTTGCCATTTGGATGAAGGTTTTTGCTAAATGATACCACCTGAACCAATCACCGATAAAGAAATACTTTCTTATCTATTGAAAAAGAAATTTTTCCCAAAGAAAAACATTCAAATTATCACTCCAAACATTTCAACTGTTGCCTTACTGAATATTATTGAATGTTATTTAACCGTCTCGGGAGTTACTTTTTCTTGGAAAGATTATTCGAATACTGAAAGAAAGTCTTCATTTTTAGAATCAGTTTTACAAATTCAAAAAGATCTTTTTTCTTGGCTTTCTTTGTACAATTCAGTTGTGATTCAAGTTGATAAATATTCTAAAAAAACTGTTGAATTTTATACAGTTTCTAATTTAGAACAATGTCTTTTTCTTCGTACAGATCATTGGTTTGGGGTGAAAAGTGGCGGTTCGGTAGGGCATTTAGAAGGTGTAATAACAGGGTTTCGATCGAATGATGTAAGAACATCTATCGTTAGTTCTGATTTTTTAACAGGAGTAGATTCTAAGGTCGATTTTAGACTCATAACTCCCGATTACTCTGTTGGAGCAAATATTCCTGAAATCCCAGATTTGCTATACAACATTCAACTTCAACAAAGTTCAAGCACTGTGCATTCTATAAATCCTTCATTTGTTTATCAGCGTTATTCCTTAGGAAATTATTTTGGTATTTACTTAAAATATAAACACAAAATCCCCTTCGTTTGTGAGTATAATGGATCTTTTGTTTGGATGGCGGAAAAATGGAATGGGCGGAAATTGTTACATAACAATCTTATGCTTTCAATTGAAATGTTGAATCTGCAACATTCAGATGTTATTGTTGTTGTTAGTTCGGTGATGAAAGAAGAACTAATTGAACGCGGAATTGATGGACGTAAAATTTTAGTTAATCCAAATGGAGTTCATCCAAATGTATATTCTCCGGTTGTCGAATCCGAACGAATAAAGAATATGTATAATCTCCAAAACAAATTTGTGTTTGGTTTTTTAGGTACTTTTGGTCCTTGGCATGGTGCAGAAGTTTTAACAAAAGCATTTGGATTGTTATTACGAAAATATCCAGAAATAAAAGACAAAGTAGTTTTAATGTTAGTTGGTGATGGCAAAACAATGCATCAAGTAAATGAATCAATTATAGAATTTTTCATAGAAAACTCGGTACTATTGACAGGATTAGTACCTCAAGCTGAAGGACCTGAATATCTTTCTGCTTGTGATGTATTAGTCTCTCCACATATTCAAAACCCAGACCATTCAAGGTTTTTCGGTTCACCTACGAAACTTTTTGAATATATGTCTATGAACAAACCAATAATTGCTTCCGATTTGGAACAAATTGGCGATATTTTAGAACATAACAAAACTGCTCTATTAACAGAACCGGGTAATATTGAACAATTGATTTCCGCAATGTATTCTCTGTATCAGGATACAGAATTACGTTCTTCGCTTGGGAATGAAGCAAGGAAAGAAGTCATTTCAAATTATTCTTGGCACGATCACACCAAAAAGATACTTACATTTTTGAAAAAAAAGTAACACTTATTGCAAGTTACTTGCAATTTGCATATATTTGCATTATTATATTTTCAATAATAGGATTTCTATGAAAACTTTTCTTTTTATGCTACTAACTGTAGTTCTAGTTTTAACAACATCTTGTTCAGATTCTCATAATCATTCAGATGATGATCACGCAGAAGCCTTTGGTTTTGTTCTTTTCGACCAAAACAATAAGGAAATACTTAGAAATCAAAATGCTACGCCCTCAGACTCTATTCGTATACTGCTTGATTCTTCTAGTACTTTATACAGGGTTCAGTTTCTAAATGACAAAAATGAGTTATTTACTCCAACTGATGTAGCATTATCAATCAAACTTACATTTGGGAATGGGGCAATAGCAACGGAAACAATAACTAATCGTTGGAATTTCTCTTTAAAAGGAGTTTCTCGGGGTACAACCTCTTTGCGCATATCCCTTTTTCATAACGACCACGCAGACTACGTTTCTTCGCCTGTAACCATTGTTGTTCAATAACAATTTTCCGTAATAATTATACAATGTTACTACGATATGCCTCCTTTTTATTCATGATTGCAATTCAATTCCAATTGCTTTGTTCGCAGGATTTAATAATTAGGGGGTATATTATAGATGCAATCAGCAATGATTCAATATCAATGTGTTCTATTCTCTGTATACCCTCTAATACATCTTTTAAAACAGATAAAAACGGTTACTTTTTCGGAAAAATTTCTTTACGTGAGAAGACTATTCTGGTAATCTCACATCCCATGTATGAAGAACTTCGTTATCCAATACTCACTTCTTCATCAGATACTATTACTATTGAAGTTGCTTTAAATCCTACTTCCTTTTCAACCAAAACTGTATTAGTTGAAGATGAACACTATCATTCTGGGATTCGACAAGGTGAGTCCGACCTTTTGTTAAGTGGTTCACAATTACGAAAGAGTCTTTCTCCTACCGTTGGAGAAACAATGAAGAACTTACAAGGTGTATCAGTTCAATCTATGGGAGCTTCAACATCGAGACCAGTTGTTAGAGGTTTAGGTGCTGATAGAGTATTGATTTTAGAAGATGGACAAAAAAGTGGGGATTTATCAGCAACTTCAGCAGATCACGCAGTTTCAATTGACCCATTAACAGTTGACCATATTGAGGTTATTCGAGGTCCAATGGCACTTCTATACAGTTCAAATGTAGTAGGCGGCATAGTCAATATCACTCGCAATTCAATTCCGTCAATTTTTCCTGCATCCACCCAAGGGTCTGCTACTTTTTTTGGAGAAACAGTCAGTTCTCTTTATTCAGCAACAGGTAGAATAGAAATTCCCATTTCTACTTTCTCTCTTCGTTCAGATCTATCTTTTAAAAATCAAGAATCATATCAAACACCAATTGGAGTACTTCCAAACACCCAATCGAGTATTAGAAATGGTTCTTTAGGTGTATCGCATTTTGGTTCCTATGGTTTTGCTGGTTTAGGTTTTTCAATGTTTTCAAATGATTATGGAATACCTCCAGATTCAATCAATGGACATCCAAAAGGAGTTACTGTATCTATGCAAAAGTCGAAAGTTGAAGCAAAAAGTGAAATTATTTTGAATGATTCATTTTTTAAACATATTGAAATTTTGGGATCGTTTATAGATTATTCACATCAAGAAATTGAATCGAGCGGTAGAATAGGTATGTCATTTTCAGTATTTACTTCCTCACTTCTTGCTTTATCAAGATTAAACTATGAATCGAAGGAAAGGAAAACTACAGTTGGGTTTTGGTTTGAAAATAGGAATTTCACCAGCGGAGGGCTAACCTTTACTCCAAATAGTGTTGAAAATGCCTTTGCTTTTATGGCCTACCATTCAGAAATATTTGGTAATTTAAAAATAGATGCAGCCTTACGTTTTGATACAAAAAGCATTCAACCTATAAGTAGAAAAGATTCCTCCGTTGCAGGGTTTGTCAATAATAAGTTTTTTTCAAATGGAAGTGGATCAGTAGAAATCAACTATACATTAACTGAGAGTTTCTCTTCAGGAATCAGAATACTTCGTTCATTTCGTTCACCTTTAACAGAAGAACTATTTTCTGAAGGTCCACACTTAGCTGCGTACTCTTATGAAGTTGGAAATGCTTTATTGAAAGAAGAGATTGGTAATGCTTTTGAACTTTTTTCTACCTTTGCAACCGATGTATTTTTTACAAAAGTATCTGTCTATGCGAATTATTTTTCAAACTTTATCATACCCGTAAATACTGGACAACGCTCATTAAGAAGAAACGACCTCTTTTTATACCGCTTTATAGGCGAAGATGCATTGTTTTTTGGATATGAAATACACACAGAATACCAAATACATCCAAATATCCTTGTTTCTGCAAATTCCTATTTTACAAATGCTCGTTTTACAAAAACAAATACATTTGTACCTAGAATTCCACCTTTGCTTTCTAAATTCGAGTGTACTTATAAAAGTAATGCATTTCAACTAAGTTTAAGTGCAACAAATGCACTTGAACAAAATAACTTAGGTGAATTTGAAACGAAAACACCTGGTTATACACTCTACGATATTTCTTCTCAATATCATTTTCAGTGGAATTCTACCCTACATACAGTTTCATTCTCGCTGTTGAATATTACAAATACCCTGTATAGAAACCATCTAAATAGAATAAAAGACTTGTTTCCAGAACAAGGAAGAAATGCCCGTTTACTCTATTCTATATTCATATAATTTACATAAATTCGAAATCTTTGTGTGTAACACTTTGACTGTATCCATTTTTTTCTTATTTTAATGTTTCACTACGTTAACACTATCCACCTTTAGTCTAATGAGTCCACGCATAGTATTTTTGCTGAATATCCTCATATTTGGAATGTTTTGCCCAAACAGCGTTCTTTCACAACGGTGGGAAAAAATCACGAATATTCAAGCACAATATAATTTACCAACAGATTATTATTTAGATATATACTTTCTACCTTCTAACCCACAATTAGGCTGGGCTTGTGGATATTCAGGAAAAACACTTCGGACTATTGATGGCGGTGTATCTTGGTTAGGTTCTTCTGTTGCAAGTATTGAAATGTTAGAATCTATTCAATTTTTAACACCACAAATAGGATACACAAGTGGTCCAGGTGGAGTTTTCAAAAGTATCGATGGTGGAATTTCTTGGATAAATGTCAGTAATTCAATAACCGGAGATCTTTGGGGACTATATTTTCTTTCTATTGATTATGGTGTTGTAATTGGTGGTGGGTGTGCTACAAATCAAAATTTTAATCTTACAACAAATGGTGGAACAACTTGGAACACTTCTACGTATTCAATTCCAAATACAGGACTTACTGACCCAATCTTACTTTCTGATGGTGTTGGATTCGCCTCTTCGAGCGGAAGGATTTGGAAATCTCTTGACAGTGGTAAAACTTGGAATGTAGCATCTTCAACTGGTGATGTTGGTTGGCAAGAAGAAATAACGTTTCTAAATGGTACCATTGTAGTTCCAACAGCTGGTGACAATTGTCAGGGAGGAACAAATGGTTCTTTACGTTTTTCTAGCGATTCAGGTATTACTTGGAAAAGCTTTCCAATTCCTTATAATATGTTTGGTACTTATATAATTGATCAACAACGTGCATGGGGATGTGGTTTAGCAGGTTCAATTTATTATACTGATAATGCAGGTATTTCTTGGGACTTAAAGAATTGTGGAATTGGTGGAGTTGATTTAGACGATGTTTTTTTCATAAATGATACAACTGGTTTTGTTGTTGGAAGTGGAATATTTCGATTGGTCCCGTCTTCAAGAACTATTTCAAAAAATACAATTGATTTTGGTACTTTTTGTATTCCTGGTTCTAAAGTTGAATTAGTTAGCGCTTCAAATAGTTCTTTTAGTGATGTTTCAATTTCCGTTACTTTGCTCACAAACGAAGATAATTCGTTTATGATAGTAAATGACAATCAACAACCATTTCAAATTGGGAAATGCGAACAACGGTCTGTAGGGATATTGTTTGCACCTACTACAGAAGGACTTAAAACTTGCAGCCTAAAAATTTCTTTTTCTACAGGGGAAGAATATATTGTTATTGCAAGTGGAATAGCTACAACGAGAAAATCACAACCAGCCGATACAATTGTATTTTTTGATTCTACGCAATGCAATACACTTCAATATACGAATGCTTTATGGTACAACACTGGTTTTGTAGAAGAAAAAATTTCTGAAGTTATTTTCGATTCAGGTTCTTCTAGAATATTATATCTTTCTCCACCTACTTTACGTATTCCACCAAAAGATTCTATAAATATTGTCTATTCAGTTATTCCAAATGATACTGGTTGGGTTTCAACTCGTTACCGATTTAAAGTTGAACCTTGTAACAACTTTTCCTACCAAGATGTGTATGTTTATGGAATTTCTTCGATAATAAATGCTGTAGATTCTATTCGATTTCGAAGTACATGCGAACAAAACACCTTTGATTCTTTAAAAATTAAAAACACTGGTAACGATTCACTTATTTTGCGAAACCCTAGGGTTTTAGGTCCAAATTCATCTTCCTTTACCATCGTTTCTTATAATGATGGAACAAATGCATTTCAATTAAAAAAAGTTGCTCCGAATGATAGTATTTACTTACTCATTCAATTTACACCTTCTATTCTAGGCAATGTCACTGCTCAATTAGAAATTCTTACAAACGATTCAACAAAAGAACGTGGAAACAAAGCAATATTCAAGGGATCTTTATTAGGTTTTTGGGGCGCTCCCGACTTATCGAGTGACAAAAAAGTAATTGATTTTGATTCTATTTGTGTTGGAACTTTTTTATCTGATACAATCACAATTTACAATTTAGGTGTTGTTGCTGCTGAATTTGAACCTTTAGAATTTGATAAAAATAATATTTTAGTACTGTTAACTCAAGGAACATTCCCAATAGTTATCGAACCAAAAGATTCCACAAAAATTGTTATCACAGCATTACCACAGAAAATAGGGAAAGTAAAGGACACAATTTGGTTAGTTTCAAGTACTTGTAATTTAGAAAAGTATATTGTTGTTGAGTTCTTTGGTAAACAAGGAATTCTTTCTATAAATCCAACAACTGTTAATCACCAAGTATTACAATCAACATACGATACTTCTTCGGTAGTAGTAAAGAATTTAGGAAATGTAGCTGTAAATATTTCCACAATATCTTTTGTTCCTGCAAATGCTAAACTTGAAATATTATTTCCCAAAACTTCCCGCATTTTAGAACCAAACGATACCTTTTCTGTAGTGTATAGGTACACTGCTGGTTTACTAGAAACTATACAGTCTACAATCCAATGCATTCCAAACCTTGATGAATGTTCTAATGTAGCCAGTATCCCTATCATTGTAAGAGGCGTAGGCTCGCTATTGCTGTTAAGTGATACTCTGATAACCATTTCTCAACGGTGTTCAACTGAAACACTTTGTAAACAAGTTTCTTTAGTCAATAGAGGAATTTCTCCCGACACAATTATACAAGTTTCAATTTTGTCCTCGTCAGTTACACCTATCAGTATATCGAATCAAATTTCGGTTGGCTTTGTAATCAGAGCAGACGAAACAGTAACTTCAACTTTATGTTATTCTCCTTTGTCTGAAGGATCCCAAGTTGATACTTTATTTGTATTGACTGCAAATTCAGACAAACCGCTGATTCTTTTGATAAATTCTACTTATTATAAAACTTCCACTACAATAGCTGATAGTATTTTTGATTTTGGTATTGTCAGAAAATGTGATTCAATTCAAATACTTTCAACAACTTTAGTTAATTCGGGTTCACTAAAGGATACTTTAGATCTCGTTGTTCCAGAGTCTTCTTCGTTAAACGATTTTTTTGTTCCATTAGAAGTCTCTATTCTTGGAAATGATTCTTCAATTTTCAGTATCACATCAGACCCAATAAGTTTTGTTTCAAAGACGGAAGGAATTTATTCTGGAAGATTTGTATATAGATCGAGAATTTGCGGAACTATAATTGTTATAAATGCTATTTGCGAATACATTGATCCAAAATTAGTACTATCAAGTTCAAACTTAGATTTTGGGCAAATATGGATGGATGATTCGAGAATTGATTCAATAGAAATTTCAAACACTTCAACATATCCTATTACAATTCAAAATGGTGATTTTACTAATCGTCAATTAGGTTTTACTATAAATACATTAGATTTTCCAATTACCTTATTGCCTGATTCTAGTACATTTATCAAAGTGTTTTTTACTGCAACAGTTGAGGGGATTTCTACAACGGACCTTACTTTCTATATGCAATCAGCATGTGCTGATTCACAGATTGTACAAGTAACGGCTAATGTACCTTTTGAATCGTATTCTGTTTCATTTGGTTTGGAAGATAAATCGGGAGTACCCGGTGAAGAAGTTATTTTTCCTATATTCTTATATGATTCATTAACAAGGGCAAAAGTTTCTGAAATAGAATTTTCTATTGGTTTTGACAGTCGTTTGCTTTCTCCAAAAGGAATTCTCTTACCTTGGACGGTACCTCCTCGACTTATACCATTTATATATACAAATAATATTTTGTCTTTTTCTGTTCCCCAAAATGAGAAGTTCGATTTAGGGCGACAACCAATGCAGATTGCTCGAATAATAACTCGAGCATTGTTAAATAAACCAGACAAAACACCATTAAATTTTATTTCAATTATTCCAGTAACGACAAAAAGGGTTTCTACATCTTCTCGAAATGGTTCCTTTACTATTAGTGTTTGTGGAATTAGAAGTGGATTAGAATCGTTGCCAATAGCTCTTGTTGCTTTCCCACATCCAGTTGTGAACAATTCGGAAATAGAGATAACAATTGGAACCTCCGCAGATCAATTTGCGGATATTGAAATATATTCAATTCTGGGAATTTCGCAAAACAATGTTCGGATGTCTTTAAACCATTCTCAAACGAATACTTTGGTACTTCCTGTAGACAAATTAGGAAATGGAACTTATTTCCTTGTGGTGAAAACGCAATATGGAGAAGTGTTTCAGCAGCAGATAATTCTACACAATTAAAAAAGAATTTTAATTGTTTAATGCACCTTCTTTAATCCATTGTTTCATTCCAACTACTTGTTCTGGCTTCACTCTAGATGGAATATCCCAAACTAAATGGTTTACTTTGCCATCAAGTAATTGAATTAATAAATTCTGTTCTGGCGGAAGGTTGGGTGCTACTAACCCTGGGTATTCAATCATAAGATACGTATATTCAGTAACTCGCAAATTACCGGCTCTTGATTCAGATGAGTGACACCCACCAAGTCCACAACTTAAAGTTAAAAACGGTTGAACGGTTACTGAATAACTTATATTTTTTTCAGGGAATATAATTTCAGTAGGGTTAGAAACTATATTAGAATTGCAGCTCCAAGCAACGAAACTTAAAATTGCAATGAAAACGGAGTTAATAACTTTCTTTATCATTTGGAAATTGTTCGTTTTCAATATCATTAATATATTCTTTCGTAGCAGTTAATATTCTTTGATACAAAGAATCATATTTTCTTACAAATCGTGGATTAAAATCAACAGATAGTCCCAACATATCAGAATAGACTAATATTTGACCATCGCACCCTAAACCTGCTCCAATTCCAATACTTGGAATTGATAATTCTTTAGAAATTTCTAAAGCTAAAGTAGCAGGAATTTTTTCTAAAACAATAGCGCAAGCTCCAGCATTTTGAAGATCTATAGCAGCTTTTCGAATTGCTTCGGATTCTTCCACATCTTCGCCTCGTACTTTATACGAACCAAATTTATGGATACTTTGTGGTGTTAGTCCTAAATGTCCCAAAACTGGAATACCTGAATTGGTCATATTAAAGACAGAGTCTAACACAATTGAAGTTGCACCTTCCAATTTAATTGCTTCCGCTCCAGCTTCTTTTAGAAGACGACCCGCATTTCTGAAAGCTTCACGAGCATCAACTTGATACGACATAAACGGCATATCGGCAACTATCAATGCTCTTTTCGAACCTCGAATAACAGCTTTAGTATGATAAATAATATCATCAATTGTTACAGGTATAGTAGTTTCATGACCTTGTATCACATTCCCTAAAGAATCGCCGACTAATAGCATATCAATTCCTGCTTCGTCTAAAATTCTTGCCGTAAGTGCGTCGTATGCAGTTAAGCAAGTAATTTTCTTTTGTAATTCCTTCATTTCTTGAAGGGTTCGTGTGGTTACTTTTCGTTGTTTTATAGATTCCAGAGAACTCATTGTTTATGTAAAGTAAAGATAAAAAGTGTATAATTATGTAAAGATATAAAAAAAGTGCTGTACCTCAAAAAAAAAAGGTACAGCACTCAATAACTTTGTAACACAAAACTACTTACGTACCTGCGTTATAATCGTTCATATATTTAATTTGTTCATCTGACAAAACATCGATATTGATTCCCATTGTTGCAAGTTTTGTTGCCGCAATAAATTGATCTTGTTCCAATGGAATATCAATAACTTCTATAGGTAGAGGGTTTCCAGATGTGTGAGATTCAACAATACGAACGTGAGACAAGAATTGATTCGCAAAAGACATATCCATTACTTCAGAAGGGTGCCCTTCAGCAGCAACTAAGTTTACTAAACGTCCTTCGGCTAATAAATAAATTTTCTTCCCGTTTTTCAGAGTATATTCTTCACAATTTTGACGAATCACTCTTTTGCTTACAGAAATAGATTCTAATTCTTTAATATTAATTTCGGCGTCATAATGGCCAGTATTACAAACGACAGCACCATCTTTCATTGATTCAAAATGATGTTTGCGAATGATATCTTTTACTCCAGTTGCTGTACAGAATATATCGCCAACTTTTGCAGCTTCGTCCATTGTCATTACTTCATGACCTTCTAATGTTGCTTTGATAGCAGCAGTAGCTTTCACTTCAGTAGTAATAGTGTTTGAGCCCATACCTTTAGCACGTTTTAATACACCAGAACCACAATGACCATAACCAGCGACAACGAAAGTTTTACCAGCTAACATAATTGAAGTAGAACGAACGATACCATCAATAGTAGATTGACCTGTACCGTATACATTGTCAAAATCCCATTTAGTTTCTGCATCGTTTACGGCAATAACTGGGTAATATAATTTTTTTGCAGCACTACGAGCACGTAAACGTTGAACACCTGTTGTTGTTTCTTCTGATCCACCAATAACAACAGATTTTGCATAATCTTCATACTTTTCGTGAACTCTATCGATAAGATCACAACCATCATCTAAAGTTAAATGCGGGCGAAAATCTAATGTTCTATCGATACACCAATAGAAATCTTCATGGTTACCGTACCAAGCAAAGATAGAAACACCATCTTTTGCTAAAGCTGCAGCAACTGAATCGTTTGTAGAAAGAGGGTTGCAACCAGACCATGTTAAATCTGCACCTGCGTCGATAAATGTTTTAATTAGTACAGCAGTTTCTTTGGTAACATGTAAACAACCTGCGATTTTATACCCCTTAAATGGTTGAGTTTTTTTATATTTTTCTCTTAAACTCATCATAACTGGCATATGAGCTTCTGCCCATTCAATTAAATTTTGTCCTTCTTGTGCTAAGTCTATATTACGAACGCAATAGACTCCTTCTTTTTCGTGAAACTGTCCTGTGGCTTTTTTGGGAGGCAATCCTGACATAATATGTTGTACCGATAAATGAATAATAGCGTTAGATAGTTTTAAACAAATCAACTAGGTTAATTTGTTCCCAAGGAAATTCATTTCTTCCAAAATGACCATACGATGCTGTTTGTTTATAGATCGGACGGCGAAGAGCAAAACGCTCTATAATACCTTGCGGAGTAAGATTTATATTTTTAATAACAAAATTTGAAATTTCAACATCTGCAATAGTTCCAGTTCTATTAGTATCAACATATATAGAAACTGGGTCTACAACACCAATAGCATACGACAATTGGATTGTACATTCAGTAGCTAAGCCTGAAAAAACAATATTTTTTGCTAAATGTCGAGCTGCATACGCTGCAGAACGATCCACTTTTGTTGGGTCTTTTCCAGAAAATGCTCCACCACCATGAGGTGCTTTTCCACCATAAGTATCAACTATAATTTTTCTTCCTGTTAAACCAGTATCACCGTGTGGTCCACCAATTTCAAATTTCCCAGTTGGATTGATATGAAATTTAGTTTCATTCGAAAGTAATTCTTTAGGAATTGTTTGAAAAATTGCGTGATTTTTCACATCTTCTATTATTCGTTCTTGTCGAATTGAAGGATCGTGTTGTACTGAAACAACAACGGTATCAACTCCAAGAATCTCTCCAGTATCAGAATATTTAAGAGTAACTTGCGATTTAGAATCTGGGCGTAAGTACGGCATTTTATTTGTTTCGTGCTTACGGATGTATGCTAATTTTTGTAATATTTTATGCGAATACATTAATGCTGCTGGCATTAACTCTGGTGTTTCTGAACAAGCATATCCGAACATAATTCCTTGGTCGCCTGCACCACCGGTATCAACTCCCATAGAGATATCGGGAGACTGTTTGTTTATTACATTTACAACAGCACAAGAATCTGCATCGAAACGATATTCTGGTTTAGTATAACCGATTTCACGTATTGTTTCACGAACAACTGTTGGTAAATCTATATATGAATCAGTTGTGATTTCGCCACCAACAACTAAAAGCCCTGTTGCTGCGAAACATTCACAAGCAACACGCGCCATTGGGTCTTGACTAAATAAAGCGTCTAAAACGGCATCTGATATTTGATCGCAAATTTTATCTGGGTGTCCTTCGGAAACTGATTCTGAAGTAAAGAGGTAGGTACTCATGCAAGATTAATTATGGATTGAGGAAATAGCTTGACAAGCATAAACTTTAGTATCGAGGTATCAACGTTCAAAAGTCGATTTTATTGTAAATACTTAGGTATTATTTAGATAGTATAATGCTCGAGTCACCAACATTTACCTCAGTAAAGGAACCTGTTAACTCTACAAATTCCCCAATAATCGAATTTTCTAGCAATGAAGAATATACCTCAGCATTCGAATTTATAATTGAATTTTTTAAAATTGTATCTTCAATTGTAACATTTTCTGAAATGGTAACATACGGTCCAATTACAGATCTTCGTATTGTTGCCGTTGGGGATATAAACACAGGTGGGATCACAATAACGTGATCTAAATTATATTGTGTTTGTTCAGTACCATCTAGTAGGAAAGCGTTCGTAGCAAGTAAGGTTTCTGGCTTGCCACAATCGAACCATTTACTTACTTCAATTGCTTTGAAGGGTTCACCTTTTTCTAACATTCTTTGAAGAGCATCAGTAAGTTGAAATTCTCCTAATGTTCTTTCATTATTTTGAATCATCGAATCTAATGTTTCTAACAACGATTTGGTATTTGAAAAATAATAAAGCCCCACAATTGCACTGTTACTTGTTGGTTCTTTAGGTTTTTCAATAAAACGAAGTACTTTGTTCGATTCGTTTTCAAGTTCGACAATTCCAAAACGACGTGGGTCAGCTACTTCTTGAATTGCAATCATGTGCTCATTATTGTTCACCATTGCGTCTAAAGGTGCTTCAATGATAGTATCGCCTAAAATTACTAACAGTTGATCGTTGGGATCAATAAACTCTTTTGCTACCCATATTGAATGTCCTAAACCTTCGCGATGTTCTTGGAAAACGAAAGTAACATTTACGGAATAATTTTTTGCAACATAATTTTTAATTGCTTCAGATTTATACCCAACTATTATTATAATATCGACAATTCCGATAGAAATAACGCTATCGAGGATATGTCCTATAATTGGTTTTCCAGCAACATTTAATAAAGCTTTAGGTTGAGAGAATGTATGCGGACGCAATCTAGTTCCTATTCCTGCAGCCGGAATTAATGCTTTCATAGAATTATTGATATTTCAGTGCTATTGAATTGTTATAATTTGACCAACAGTTACATTATCAGAAGTAAGTCGATTTACTTTCTTTATTAGTGATGTTGTAGTATCAAATTTCTTTGCTATTGAATACAGTGTGTCACCTTGACGTACGATATATTTGCTATTTTTTTCTACGCTTTCTATTTTGTCGAGTAGGTTTTGATTTTTTTTTTTGGTATCAGCAATTCCTGATTTTTTCGAGCTTTTCTTTAAAGGTGCAGGCACCTTAACAATATTCCCAATATTGACTTGCAAATCGGAACTTTTCATTTTGTTTAGCTTAACAAGAATATCTATTGTCGTATTATACTTTCCAGCTATCTGAGTTAAGTTCTCACCTTTTTTAACAGTATGATTCATTGTTACAATCGAAGCTTCTTTTGTAGATGTTTCGTTTGAATTTGTGCTTTTAGATGATATTCCTGTATATTCTAAACGAATTTCAGATCCTTTTTTTAATACATCGCTATTATACGGCAATTTATTCCAAGTACGAATATCTGTAATCCGAGATCCATATAGTTTCGATATAGAATAAAGTGTTTCGCCATCACGAACAATGTGCGAGATCCATTTTTTTGAAGTAGAAGCAAGTTCTTTTGTAGAATTCTGTGTAGTGGTTGTTTGTTGCTTTTGAGTTGTACCAACTTCTTCACCAGCAGAAGTGTTCTTTTTTTGAAAAACAGTTGTTGTTGAATTGATATTTTCTTTTTCCGAAGCAATTGGTTCAGATTTTGTTTCAATAGAACGTAATGCAATTTTTGAAATTGGTACACGCAAATCTTGTCCGTCTTGAAGTTTGTTCTTGTAAGAACTTAACTCATTCAAATTTGCTAGTTCGATTGCTGAAATTGAATATATTTTTGCTATCGATTGAACAGTTTCACCTCGCTGAACATTGTGGAAGAACCAAGGAGATCTTTCTTCTGGAGTAAGTCTATCGAAGTTAGCCGCGAAAGTTCCTAAAGAACCTTGAGGTAATCTAATTTTATAGGATTTAGCATTAGGTGGAGTTATACCTTGTAATAATTCTGTATTGAGTTCTCTAATTTCTTCTTCAGTTGTTCTTGCACATTTTGCAATAACTGCCAATGAAATCGGATCTCGAACTGTATAAGTATCAAATTTATATTCTTTATCGTAGGATATCCCTGAAATATCTACACCATACGATTCTGGGTTTGATGCAACTAATGTTGTTGCTATAAAGAATGGAACATAGTTTCTGGTTTCTTTTGGAAGATTATCGCGAATATCCCAAAAATTGATATTATCGCCTAATCCAGTTTTTCTAATTCCACGACGAACTCCACCGGGTCCACAATTATATGCCGCAAATGCTAAATGCCAATCACCGAAACGATTAAACAAATCATTCAAATGGGTAATTCCTGCTCTTGTTGCTTTTTCAGGATCTCTACGTTCATCTACCCAAGGAGTTACTTTCAGATCATACATTTCACCAGTTGAACGAATAAATTGCCATAGACCAACTGCTTTTGCTGGAGATTCTATTGTTGGGTTTAATCTGGATTCAATCATAGACAAATGAATAATTTCTTCAGGTACTCCAACTTCAGCAGCTATACGTTTGTACATTGGAAACCAACGACCAGAACGTGACAATACATCCATTAAGAATCGTTTTCCAGAATTGTTCTTTGTTAAAAATTCAATGTTTTTTTCTACGTGTTCATTTACCACGAGTAGTTCTGAAGTCCCTGCTAAAATAGTCTGTTTTTTGGGTGTTTCAGCAAATTGTTCTTTTCGTTTAGGATTAAAGAGAACTTCTTGTTCATAAGCTTGGTTATAATCGCCAGCTTCTTGAAAAAGAAAATTACGCAAAATGACAACCGAAGAATTTTGTGGTAACAAGTCAATACGCTGAATGTAGGTTTCATAATCTTCCACAATTGTTTGTGCAAGATCTACAAAATCTTCATTGAGTGTAATCCCCGAAAAGTGTACAAGTTCATTCAGTGAATAAAGCGCTTCTTCAAAAAACTTAGCAGTAGAAAGTGTGTCGTTTTGTTCTAAATAGGTTAATGCTCGTAGATATTTTTGCTTCGAAAACTCTAATGTTTCATTTATATATGTTACTTCTTCTGGCGAAAGGAAGGGTTTCGTTGGAAGAAGTGTATCTTTAGAAACGAAAATAGTTTTTGAACCACGTGTTGTTTCGACTGTTGCTTTCGCTGCAGTAACGGTTACTGCTGTTAACACTAAAGAACAACAGAGCACCGTTAGGTATTTTTTAGCCATAAGGTCTCCTCTTTTTGGTTTCATTATTATGAGTACTTGGAAACGAATACAATTATACGTATTTTAAAACAAAGTAAAAAGTCCTTGGAATTAATTTTACAGTATTCCGGTTATTTCAATAGAAAATTTTGCGATATTATCGAATTTCAACATACTCTTTGCTTCGAATTACGTATTTTTGTTGAAATTATTACATCCACAAAAACTTTACCAATTTTTCTTTAAAGGGTTTTATATGCAATTATATGTTGATTCAGCTAATCTTACAGACATTCGCCATGCAGCTTCTTTAGGCTTTTTAAGTGGCGTCACTACTAACCCAAGTCTTCTTGCAAAAGAAGATCCAACCTTAGATGTGAAAGAAATAATTAAAGAAATTCATTCTTCCGTTGGAGGACATTGTTCAGTTGAAGTTAACTCTACTGATACTGATGGAATGTTACGCGAAGCTGACGAAATTCTTTCTTGGTTCCCAGATGCAACTATTAAAATTCCAATGATTCCAACTGGATTGGCAGCCGTAAGAAAACTTTCAGATCAAGAAATCCCTACAAATGTAACGTTAATATTTACAGCGAACCAAGCATTAGCTGCCCATAATGCTGGTGCAACCTATGTAAGTGTTTTTGTTGGTAGGCTCGACGATATTTCTAACGACGGAATTCAAGTTGTACGTGACACTTCTGAAATTTGGGATTTGCATAGCTTAGATTCTCAAATAATTGCTGCTTCAATTAGACATCCGATACACCTTTTAGAGTGTGCTAAAGCAGGTGCTCACATTGCTACAGTGCCATATAAAGTTTTGATTCAATCGTTACAACACCCCCTTACTACCAGTGGTGTTCAGCAGTTTGTTGATGACTATAAAAAAATGATGTCATCTAAATCGTAGTATTTTAAATATTTTGTAAAAACATTCGACTATGGTAATCGTCAGAAATGGTTACTATAGTCGAATTTTTGATTAGAATATGTATATACGTCTTTCATATTTGTTTTGTTTAGCTTTAGTTTTCAACATAATTAGTGTATCTATTGCTAATGATAAACTTATTGGTAAAAAAGCATATAATTTTACCTTACGAGATCAATTCGATAAAACGCATTATTGGACGTCGTTTAAAGGAAAACCTACCGTTATTATTTTAAGCGACAGAGCCGGGAGTGATTTTGTTGACAATTGGGTTAAGCCACTTCAAAAGAATCTGGGGACTAAAGTGAAATTTGTTCCTATTGCCGAAGTTAGTATTGCTCCTGGTTTTGTACACGGACTTATTCGTAGCGGTATTAGGGACAAATATACGTACCCTTTGTACTTAGACTGGGACGGCGATACGTATAAATACTATCAATGCAAACCCAATATCCCGAATGTTTTTTTTGTAGGTGAAGACGAAAAAATTTCTTTCACTATGGCAGGGAATGGATCAACAACAGAAGTTGCCTTTTTTATTGAAAACGTTGAAAAGCTACTTCAAAAGCCTTAAAATATTTTAGGTAGAGAATCAGCTAAGTAACTAAATTCATCTTCAGTATTATATAAAAAAGTTGATATTCGGAACCACATTTTGTCGTTAAAATTTATAAAAGGTACTTGGATTCTAGTTTCTTTTCGTAATCGTTGATTTAGAGTTAATTTCATTTCTTCAGAAGCTTTACAACTGTACGGCAAGGGTAATGTTGCCATTGTAGTCAAAAAAGATTCTTCAGAAGGTAATTCAATTTCAAGTTTGTTTTCAAGTATAAAAATTGCTTTCAACAAAAGAGATTTATTCTGTTGTGTAATTGTTTCTACTCCCCCCCATTCATCTAACAAATTCAAAACTTCAGGTATACACAAAATATTGGTAATATCTTTTGTTCCAGTCCAGTCAAATTCTTGAACATAACCAGATTTGTAATTGTGAGAAATTGTTGTAGGATGAGTAAAAGATTTAAGTTCGTTCGATGTCCATAAAAATGCTGTTCCTTTTGGAGAACACATCCATTTGTGGCAATTTCCCGTGTACCAATCTGGATGTAAATCATCTAAATCAATTGTTACATTTCCGGGTGCATGAGCTCCATCGATTAAGATTAATATCTCTTTTCCTTTACAATATTGGATTATTTCCTTTATTGGGAAAAGAATTCCTGTCGATGAAGTTATATGGTCAAGTATTACTAATTTAGTAGAAGGAGTAATAGATTTTTTAATTGCCTGAACAACCTGATCTTTGTTGTTTATAGGAAATGGAACTTCGGCAACACTTACCGAAACGCCAGTGCTGTCTCGAATGTATTGAAGAGTTTGCCATACAGCTCCGTAAACGTGAGATGTGGTTACTATTTCATCACCTGCTCGTAATGTAGGCAACAATGAACGTAAAACTGTATTCACACCCGTTGTAGCATTTTCAACGAAAACTACTTGTTCAGCAGAAGTATGTAAAAAACTTGCTAACATTGTAGCGGATTGCCGAATAAGGGAAGGTGCTAATTCAGTCATAAAATATACAGGATCATCTTCCATTGTAGATCTCCAACGTGCTTGTACTGCTTGAATTGACTTTGGCGTTGCCCCAAATGAGCCATGATTTAGAAAAACGATTGAGGGATCTAAACCCCAGAGTTCTTTATATGGATTATTCATTGTTTTGAGTTTCTATTCGTATTTCTGTTGGTTTTGTACTTTTTTAACAATACTTAAATCATGAGCTAAATCTACTATATTTCGAATAACTCCTTGTGTCATACCAAAATATATATCTTCAAATCGAGCGTACGTTTTATCATCGACAGGCGTTAGAAGTTCTACTAAAAAAGTTCTCATTTCATTGACACTTTTTGCAAATTCTTGTTCTAAATGTTGATAGCCTTCGTCATCTGAAGTCATTTTCCGTAACTTTGAGAATATTTTCCAAACGAAAGTGCCATTCATTATTAATTTTGACACCAATTCTCCACTGTCGTAGGAAGCACCACATTCGAATATAGTGCCTACGTCTCCACGTTTTCGAAGATTATTTTCAGAAAAAGTATCGAGATATTCTAAAAATGTAAGTGTATCTGAAGATAATTCCATATTTTACCAATTCTTATTTCAATTAAATTATGTACAAAAGTACTAATTTTCTGTCTTATTATTTTACCATATTCCAAATTATTAAATGAACGGTAATTCTTATATATCTGTAAACCCATATACAGAAGAAATTATTAAACAATACGACCTCACGAGTACTACAGAATTTTCTACTATTCTCAATGCCTTAGAGCAATCTCAAAAATGTTGGAGACTTCATTCATTTGAAAATAGAAAACTATTTTTAATAGAACTTAAAAATCAGTTACTCTTACATAAGGAGCAGTTTGCAAAGATTATCACTTCTGAAATGGGGAAACCATTGAATCAATCAGTTTCAGAAATTGAAAAATGTACAACCCTTTGCGATTACTATTCTACCATTAATCCAAAAGTGTTAGAAGAAGAATTAGAAATTGATCATTCTAAAGCAATTGTTTCCTTTAAACCCTTAGGGACGATCCTCTTAATTATGCCTTGGAATTTTCCATTTTGGCAAGTGTTACGATGTGCAATTCCTGCACTGTTAATGGGTAATACTATCCTTTTAAAACACTCATCAAATGTTTCTGGTTGTTCGTTGTTAATTGAAGAAATTTTTACTTCTGTATTCAAAAAAATAGGCGTAAATGAAACTCTATTTCGAACTTGTTTTTTAGAAAAAGATTCTGTTGCTAAAATCATTTCATCAGATTTCATACAAGGGGTTTCTCTAACAGGCAGTACAAAAGTAGGAAAAGTTATAGCTGGGCTTTGTGGAAAATACGTTAAAAAATGTGTTTTAGAATTAGGTGGTTCTGACCCATATATACTTCTTGAAGATGCAGAATTAGGTAATGCTATTG